>JAEEGK010007348.1_pt1 | contig 26276 bp, 26 predicted proteins | sample 8958771 | NCBI WGS metagenome assembly JAEEGK01 (sample SAMN16246547, study PRJNA631951) | gut metagenome | biome: gut microbiome; feature: rumen; material: SC-attached | host: Bos | place: Iran: Karaj | collected 2018-10 | reverse complement strand
GAGGCCACCTGGGGGCAGGCACTCCCCTACTTGATTTTACGTTTCTTCAGTTTCATAAATACCTTTTAAGTGAATGTTGATGATCTGGCAAGGGGTTCCATTTTCACATTACTGTGGTGGATCTCCTCTCCAACACAGTCCGACATCGTCATTTCAGCTCCAACCTCAGCACCCTGATAGGTCTGTCCTTGCCTTGATACTGGGTCTCGTCGATGCAGGTTTCCCCGGTGGGTTGAAATCCGCATTTCTCCATCACACGGCCGGAGGCGGGATTGTCAACAAAATGCCCGCTGATGAGCGATGGGATGTCCGTCGTTTGGCGAATATGGTCCAACATCGCTTGCAGTGCTTCCGTGCAGATGCCTTGGTTCCAGTAAGGTTTGGCCACCCAATAGCCGCAGAGGGGTTCTCCCTCGCGGGCGGGGAGATTGCACTCGCACGAAGGACCGTAGCCGATGGCCCCGATGGCTTCTCCCGTCGCGTTGAGTTCGATGGCCCAGGTGGAGTCGTTGTGGAATACCGTGCGGATGATCTCCAAGCTTTCCTCCACGCTGCTATGCGGAGGCCAGCCCGCCCGCGGTCCCACGTCGGGGTCGGAGGCGTATTTGAACAAGGAATCGGCGTCGCTCTCAAACCAAGGACGGAGCGTCAGTCTTTCGGTCCGCAGCATCAGCTTGTCGTCTTCTTCCATTTTACCGGATAAAATTCGTGAACACAGCATCTTCGGCCTCGGGCAGACCGTTGCGCACCTTCTCCGCCACGATGCTCAGGGCGGTGAAGGTGCAGCCCTTCGCGTTGGGACTGCCGTTGATAAGGAGTGCTTTCATATTGGTTTTATTCAAAAGACGCTGCAAAAAAACAACTTTTCTTGAATAAAATGGTGATTTTGGGATTTTTTACTTTGTCTTTCTTACTCTCCTTCCAGATTTTCCTTCGCCTCGGCACAATTCTCCCAGATAGCGCCAACTTTGTGGCAGGTTTTCTTGTCTGGGCAGTCACCACAAGTCTCGTAGCCCTTGGTGGTTACACATTTATGAACCTCGCACAGATGGCTGCAGAAGTAGAATTTGAGGCCTTCCACACGGCACCCCATACAATTAATGCTCTCAGGTGTGATCTGATCGGTATGGTTCATCTCGCACCATTTCTTAGCAACCTCAACGCGCATTTTGTCGTCGTTTTTCTTCGTGGCGATGCGAGCCTCACAGGTCTCGCAGTTAATGCCACAGCATGCAATCATTATATTCATGTCTCTTATTTAATTATCATTTTACATTTGGCAAAGCATTACACTTTTCCAACATAAAAATTGGCAATATTTTACACTTTCCCAACTTTTGTTCCAAACTTTTCAGTTTTCCGCAGCCTGGCATCTCTGATTCAACAACTTCAGCTCTTCTATCAAGTTCAGGTATTCAGAAGAAAAGAGGTAATCAATTTCATGACAGATTCGGTTGCTGTAAACTTTTTTCCCTTTAGAATAGCATGTGATGCTAATCACGGGTTGACCGGTTTCCACTTTCTCACTATTCTTCCTGACGATGGGTGGGTTGTCAAAAAAGGCGGCTTTTATCATTGGTATAATATTCGCCGCTGTTGTATCGGAAAGCGAATAGGTACAAACCTTCCCGTACTCTTTGTCGCCAATGGTTATCATCTCTTTTGACTTTTGGTAATTAAAATCAAAAGAACATAATTCGTCGAGATAATACATTTCAATCTGGTCGATGGTTTGGAATTTGACATTCGATTGTGCCACCACCTGGGTGAAAAGGCAAAAAGACAACAATATAAGGACGAACTTTTTCATATTGCGTTTTATATCAAAATATTATGACCTTGCAAAAATACACTATTTCTTTTACATGGCAAAGTACATATACATTTATCCCAAACTTTATTCTTTTGTCAATACAACTCGTGCTCCAGCGCATGTACCATCTCAACGATGTGTAGATATTTTTTTATAACATATTGAGTACCAATATATTACCATACCATGTTTTCAAAAAAATTATAGCTAATCTGTTGGAAATGAGAAAATAATGTGTAATTTTGCAGCATTCAAATTCACAATCCCATCAATATGAAAAAGTTATTCCCATTGTTTCTTATCCTCATACTCGCTATCACCCCGCCGGCCCTATCCCAAACAGATGCTGATTTTCAATTTATAGATAGTTTGATAGCGGCAGGCGAGTATGAGCAGGCACGCCACTTTGCCACTGACAAATACCAACAAATCTCCACCAATGCAGCTGAATACAGTGATGTTTTACGCTTGTTGTTAGCAGTGAATTGGTCGTGTGAGTACTGGCTGCGAATGAACTGCGATTATTCCAATAGCCTGTCCATCAACAAAGAGCTGGAACACCTCATTAATCAGAATAAGACATTCATAAGGCAAGATTTGTTGTATTTCATTTATCGTAATATGACCGTCAATCACACTGGGCTGGGACAATACGATGAAGCTCAAAAGTACAGAGATCTACTTTATAAAGCTTACAAAAAGGGAAAATTACCCTGTGATGAAGAGTTGTGCCACTATTACAATTTTGACTTTTTCAGGATCGATACTCTAAATATCTGGGGATATGAATGGTACGACAAGTTGCCGAGAAACCGTTTCTCCACCAGTTTCACCAAGGTGGTCTATTACGTTTACAGTACCCATCCCGACGGCAGCGACAAAGACCAGCTCTACCGCCTGCATTTGATTATGTTTCACGGGACAGATATGCCTTTCGACTACATCATGGAGAAACATATCTCAACGGAAAACGGCGAAATGCGAAGCTCCATGTACGATTATACCTACAAGGAAAACATCGACTACGAGAAATTGCACAACGATGTAATCGAGATTGTCAAGGGAGGCAAGAAAACCGACACTCGACAAAGTTCCCGTTATAAAGAAATTGAAAGTTTCTGCCACGATTCTATAAACGTATCCGAAGAAGCCATTGGAACACGAGATAAAACAGAATACGTCTCCACGGAGCCATATCAGGAGTTTGATCTTTTCTATGGACACTACAAGCATCTGAACATCTCACTGAACGGAACGGTCAAGTCGGTGGTGCAAACCGAAATGCCCGTTTCCTTATTGAAAAAGGCCAATTCTTCAGAGAAGGTTTCTGTCCGCCAGCAAACATGGAAGTTTTCCCCAACGGGGCAATTGTCCCTTTGCCATATCAACAAGACCACCCTAAAGGATATTTTAGACTACGATATCAACGATGACAATACTTTGTCTGACGACAACTTTGAGTCAACAGACACGATCGCTTATTACCGCTTTAACTTCCTCGGTCAAATAAGGATAGACATCAATGAAATCTCTAGTTGCAAAGAAACTTTCGAATATGACCAAAACGGCCACCTGACAAAAGTGTCGACCTATTATTGGGACAATGATGTTTTGAGTGAGACGTTGATTACGCTAAATGATGACGGGAAACCTGTGCGAGTGGAAGAAAGAAGAAACGGAAACGGCATGAAAAGCATAGGTGTCGTCGATTGCTATTGCTATGATGAACGGGGCAATAGGGTGGCGCACCAGATGAACAATTGCAACGTTGTGCAATGGATGGATTATTATGTGTATGACAGCTTGGACAATGTGATTTTCAGGGGTCGTTGTCAGGGTTACCGAGGGAACCATAACAGCTGCGAGTGCAAGAGATTTCAGAAGAATGAAGGGTATGAATATGATGACCAGCATAATATGACCCGTAAATACTCCATCGGGGACTGGAAACCCAGCGGATGGGACAATTATTACCAATACGACAGCGAAGGAAGAGAGATTGAGTACAAGAATTATGATGTACGAGGTAAGCAACGCACCTTTGACCGTCATATTCAAACTACGTACGATTCTGCCGGTAGAATAGTGAAGAAAGAGGCTTTATTAGGGAATTTTCGGCCCGAAGAATTCGTTTTCATTGATTCAGAAAAGGAAGAATGGGTGTATGACGAGTATGGCAATCTGGTGGAGCATGTCGTTTATGAAACAAAAGCCAAGCTACACAAAATTGTCCGCTACCAATACAGCTACGACCCACATGGCAATTGGGTGAAACGCGTGCGGTATGAGGGAGGCAGCGATGATTCGATGACCCCAACGGAAGTTTTGGAGCGCAAGATTGAGTATTACGAATAGCCGACAGCAAAGGGCGTGGCGCAAATCAGATAGCTTTCGCGCTGTTTGTACTACAAGTGGGTTTCCCCCGCAAACCGTTTCAATGCCTCCTCGTCGAGCCGCTGCACCGTCCATTCGTCCATCGGGATGGCACCGATGCTGCGATAAACCTTCAGGGCGGACTTGTTCCAGTCGAGGCAGATCCACTCCATGCGGCCGCAGTGGCGCTCCACAGCGAGTTTGGCCAGATATTTCAGCAGGGCTTTGCCGTACCCGCGACCGCGTTTTTCGGGCAGGATGAAAAGGTCTTCAAGATAAAGTCCCTTGCGCCCCACAAAGGTGGAGAAGTTGTGGAAGAATAAAGCGAAGCCGACCACCACGCCGTCCTCTTCGGCAAAGACCACCTCGGCGGAATGTTCCACAAACAGAGAATGATAGATGGTTGCTTCGTCGGCCACCACCTCGTCGGCACACTTCTCATAGACGGCCAACTTTTTGATGAATTCCAAGACGAGTCCCGCCTCTTCGGGCTTCGCAGGGCGGATGGTGAAATGATGTTTCTGCCTATCTTTCGCCTTCCGTGCAAACTCGAACAGCGACTGCGGCAGGTGGCAGTAACCAGCAGGATTCTTATCCAAATAGTCCTGATGATACTCCTCCGCCGTATAGAAATTCTCCAAGGGAAGTTTCTCCACGGCCAAGGGCTGCGGATAGTTCTTCTGCTCCTCCTGATACACCTTTTCAATGATGGGCAAATCCTCAGGGTCTGTATAGTAAATCCCTGTTCGATAGCGGGTTCCCTCATCGTGGCCTTGCTTGTTCACACTTGTTGGGTCGATGGCCTTGAAGAACATCTGCAACAGAAATGCAAGCCCGACCACCTCGGGATCGTATTGAACAAGAACCGTCTCCACAAACCCCGTCGTATCGGTATAGACCTCCTGATAGGTCGGGTTTTCCGTATGTCCGTTGGCGAAGCCCACTTCCGTATCTACCACACCTTCAATCTGTTTGAAGTAATGCTCAGTTCCCCAGAAGCAGCCTCCTGCAAGGTAAATGTCTTTTGTTTTGGTCATTTTGGTTGATTTCTTAAGTTTTTGTAATGACAAAACTGCGGGTGGATTATTCGCTATAGTTATGGTCCACCACGATCACCACCTGCACGTCGGGCACTAAAGGCTGGAGCTCGGCAGTGAGCCGGCCGACGAAGGCGGCATCATCGTGGACGGAAAAGTCGGGCACAACATCGACAGAGAGCATGCGCTCTGCCTCGGAATAGTAGAACCCATGCACCTGCACAATCTCTGGGTGCTCGGTGAGGCGCTTTATAACGGCACTTTGCAACTCTGCCATGGTGCCGGTGCCAGTGGCTTGGGCATAAATGCCGACCGTCATGATGATGCCGTGCCGCAGATACATCTGCGTGGAAATTTTGCGCGTAAGTCCGTGAATGTCGTGGGCGTTCATCGTGTCGTCAACACTCACGTGCAATGAGCCGATTTTCACATCGGGACCGTAGTTGTGAAGGATGAGGTCGTACACGCCGTGTACCCCCTCAAACTCAATCACCTCCTGCTTGATCTGGTGGGTGAGCTCGGCCGAAATGCTGGTGCCCAGCAGCTCGTTGACGGGCGAGGCGAGCATCTCAATGCCGGCCTTGATGATGACTGCGGAAATCAGTACGCCGAGGTAGCCGTCAATGGAGACGTTCCACAGCAGCATGATGCCTGCGGAAACGAGGGTGGCCAGCGTGATGATAGAGTCGAACAGCGCGTCAGAGCCGGAGGCGATGAGGGCATCGCTCTTCAGCTGCTTGCCCTTGCGTTTCACATACAGTCCCAGCACCAACTTCACCACGATGGCTACCACGATGACCACGAGCGTCACAGTGGTGTAGCTTGGCTCTGTGGGGTGGAAGATCTTCTTCACCGACTCTATCAGCGAGGTGATGCCCGCCGACATCACAATGACGGCGATGATGATGGCGCTGAAATACTCGATTCGTCCGAAGCCGAAAGGATGTTTGCGGTCGGCGGGACGCTGCGAGAGCTTCGTGCCCACGATGGTGATGACGCTCGACAGCGCGTCGCTGAGGTTGTTGACGGCATCCATCACGATAGCTACGCTACTGGCCAGGATGCCGACACCGGCCTTGAAAGCCGCTAAAAGAACATTGGCGGCGATGCCGATCCAACTGGTGCGGATGATTTGGGTGCTACGGTCTGTCTGATTGCTCATTGGTTTCTGAATAAACTTGTTGTTATTGCTTGCACATTCTTTTTAACCCGACGAATTTGCGCACGCAAAGATACACTTTTTCCATTGATTATGCTGTAATAAAATTGCACAAGTAAAAATTGTTGTACTTTTGCACTTTCAATCGCAAAAGAAAATACCCATGGGAATTGAAGATTCCATTTTCAACCGGCTGACCTTGTTGTTGGGCACAGAGACGATGGATGTTGTGACACGCCAGCGCGTTATCATCTTCGGTGTGGGCGGCGTTGGAAGCTGGTGCGCCGAGAGCCTCGTGCGCAGCGGCATCCGTCACCTCACCCTCGTTGACAGCGACTGTGTGTGCATCACCAACATCAACCGCCAACTTCAGGCTACCACCCGAACCGTGGGAAAAGTCAAGGTGGAGGTGCTGAAGGAGAGGCTATTGGACATCAACCCGAAAGCGGAGATCAATGCCATTCAAGAGATTTATAGCGCTGAAAATGCTGCATCGTTCCAACTTGACACCTACGACTATATCATCGATGCCATCGACAGTTTGAAAGACAAGGTCCATCTCATCCTGCAAGCCACCCGATGCAAGGGGAAATTCTTCTCGGCCATGGGCGCGGCCCTCAAAATGGATCCTACCAAGGTGCAGGTGGCGGAGTTCTGGCAAGTACAAGGCTGCCCACTGGCTCGTGCCATCCGCAAACGCTTCAAAAGAGACGGCACCTTCCCGAAGAGGAAGTTCCTTTGCGTCTATTCCAAGGAGTTACTGTCCAACAAAGGTCCAGCCAGCGCCTGCGGGACCAGTGCCTGCATGTGTCCGAAATTCCCTATCGGGGAAGGCACCCCTGAACTCGCCAACCACGAGTGGTGCTCGTCGAAAGCGCAAATCAACGGCACCACGGCACACATCACTGCCATCTTCGGATTCACAATAGCCGGACTAGTGATGCAGGATATCTGCCAATAATATAGTGTTGCATTCGGTTGCGCCAGCGGTATTGATTACAGAAGGTATCTATCAGTATTGAGGATTACTCTTCATCCTGTTTCACAGCACTCTCCGGCCACACCGGCTTGCCATTCCACGACACGGTCAGCTCTCTTGGATAGCGAGTCTCCCAATCCTCTTTGTAAACATCCAGTATGGTAAAATCCTTATCCACAAACTGCAATATGCCGTCATCATCCACCCACAACGTAGACCAGTAGCTTTCTTCACCGCCTTCAGAACACCATTTGGGCAAATCAGCGCCAAAGTGATTGTTCACCACAAGACCACGTTCATTTACATTCACCACCATCCACGTCAATGGTTTCGGGCTGTCCAAACGCGAGACGCACTCCCGGTACACTTCATTCCAAGGTTGGCCGACATTTGCGTGGAGAAACTTGATTAGTGGTGTATAATCATAGCCAGTCCTATATGAATTATATTTCTTGATAGGCGAATGCTCAGGCAAGACATCTTGTTTTTTACCCCGCTCATAACGATAACGTTTTTTCCCGACGATTACATACCAAGACCACCCGTTGTGCGTCCGCTTGTTCACCTTCCGGTAAAGCGGCGGCTTGCCCTCTTTTCTGTTGTGCCCCATCTTTCAGCGTGTTTGAAACAATTTATAGCTTACAGCTTTTTTATAGCACGGCCGCAAAGATACAACTTTTCAAAGTTCGCAAAAAAAGCGAATGCTATTTCAGCACCATGCCGCTGTTCCAGGCGGTGCCTACGCTGTCGCCGAGGGTCATGTAGTTGAGGCTGGAGCCGTCCCAAGCCACAGGATTCAGCTTCTTGATGTCGATTTTGCCGTCGGTGAGAATGCTGGGATCGGCAATGGCGTTCACGATTTCGCCCACCACCCAGGCACCGCCGTCCTCATCGTCGCGCATCTCCACCACACGGCACTCCATCGTGAGCGGGTATTCGTTGATGATGGGGGCGTTGACGTTCTTGCTCTTAGTGACGGTGAAGCCGGCCTTGGCCACCTTGTCCTTCACGTCGTTGCCGCTCACGATGCCGAAGTAGTCGCTCTCGACCACCGTGCGGGCATCGGCGTAGCTGAGGGTGAAGGCCTTGTTGAGGCGTAGGTTGTCGGTGGTTTTGTGCTTCGAGAGGCTGAAGCAAACCTGATTGTTATCGTACTGTCCACCCCAAGCGGCCATCATCACGTCGGGTGTGCCGTCAGCGTCGTAGGTGGCGATCATCAGTGCGGGTTGCGGGGTCACATACAATTTGGCACCCATGTTGGTGCGTTCTTCCACGTTTTTCAATTCCATAGTCTGATTGTTTGAATATTTAACTTCTTGATTTTCTTGATTGTTTTGATTGTTTTGGTTGTTGCAGGCAGTCAGCATCAGGGCCGTGACTGCAAGAATGAATAGTGATTTTTTCATAGTTGATAATATTATTTTTCAAAATTTGGAGTGCAAATTTACGCCCACTCGAAGTTCTCTTTCCCTGCGCCCACCTCGAAGTGGTACTTGGCGATGCCGAGGTCGAGTTGGGCGTAGCCGATGAGGGAGAACTTCGCCTTGGCCTCCACGCGGTTGCCGTCGTGCAGGATAAACTTGAATTTCTGCTGGTTGACCGCCGTGGGGGCCAACAATGCGGCCTCCACACCACGCCCGAACCACGCGGGGAAAGGCTTCCCGTGGTCGGAGGTGCGGCGGTCGTCCGTCACATCGGCGGCAGTTCGCTTCTGCGGATGCTGCACCCCTTGGTTGGCGCCATAGCCTAACGAGATGACACAGAACAACTTCTCGCCGTCCAGCACCTGATAGGAGTCGGGCTGCTTGCTGAACGTGAGACCCACCCAGCAGGTGCTCAGTCCGAGCATCTGGGCGCGGATGACCACTTTCTCGCCATAGTAGCCGAGCAGGGTGTCGGCGCCCTTCTTGCCGACGACCGCAATGTAGTTGCTGATGCCGCTGAACTTGCCGTACTTGGCCATGCCGCCGGCAAAGGCCTTGGGCTCGTCGGTCACCAGTTGCAGGTGGGTGCCGCCCTCGCGGTTGCACTCCTCGATGAGGGCTTTCAGCTCTTCGATTTTCTCTGCCTCGATGGGCTTTTCCATATATTGCCGCACACTGTGGCGGGCAACGATAGCTTCCTGTAAGTTCATATTCTAAAATTCAATAACTCTATAACTCTAAAATTCTAAACACCTCAAAATTGTAAAGATGTTTTCACTTTCATATCCTCCATTGTCACCTTCGGATGGTGGTACTGGTGTGCTTGGGGCGTGGGCTTATGGTTGAGCTCCACGGCCTGCTTCGGGCAGAAGTGGACGCAGGCGAGGCACTGCGTGCAGTTGTCGCCGCAATGGGCTTTGCCATCCGTAAGGGTGATGTTGCCTTGTGGACACACGTCAGCGCAGATGCTGCAGCCTACACAAAGGTCGGTGTTGACGGCGGGCGTGAGCATCGGCAGCGTGCGGCGTTGCACACCGGGACGGGCGCACAACGCGCCGATAGGTCCCCACCATGCGTAGTGCAGACAGTGCGTGCCGGCGGCAATCTCCTCGGTGATGCGCTCCAGCCGTTCAGCGTACTTCTCAAACTTCCACACCTGTTGGTTGGGATTGCGCCCAAAGCCGACGGCACTGTTGTCGGGTACGCGGATCTTCTGACTGTATGCCAATTGTAACCCTTTGTCGGCCAGCAGTTTCTGAACCGTGTGGATAGAGTTGCCGGCCTGCGCGCCGCAGGGGATGACGATGAAGATGTATGCTTCTTTGGGCAGTTGCAGTCGCGGCAGCAATTCCGTCACCGCCCGCGGCGCGTTGAACCAGTAGCTGGGATAGACCAGTCCGATGCGCCGTTCCTGCGACAAATCCTGGTGCACCGCCTGATGGAGCGGCATCACCGTTTCGTTGAGTTTCTCTGCGATGTGGCGGCTGATGGCCAAGCTGTTGCCCGTACCTGAAAAGTAGAGGATCATAATCGAATATTAAATTGCAAAAGTACAAAAATATCAGTTGACCGTCAATCAGTTTTCTGTCGCATTCATCTTTCGCACCGCCCTAATCCAACTGACAAAATATCGTATTCCCGCTATCATGAGGGCTGTCCCGAGCCCAGGATAGAATCCGGCAAAGAACTCTGCGGGCATTCCGGGGATGAATTTCAGACTGATGCAATTTTCACAAGCGTGTGCCATATCTTGCAGTCTTATTTCAACATAGATTCAACATCCGCTTCCATCTCTTCGGGAGTTGTGGTGGGCGGGTAACGTTTGATGACGGCGCCATCCTTTGAAACGAGGAATTTGGTGAAATTCCACTTGATGTCGCTGCTTTTTTCCACGCTCTTGCTGATGGTTTTGAACAGAGCCGCCGAAGCCTTGGCCTTCAAGCCCTTGTACTCCTCGGTCGGGGCCATCGTTTTCAGGTATTCATAGATGGGGTGCGCCTCCTTGCCGTTGACATCAATTTTCTTCATCAGCGGGAAGGTCACACCATGGTTAAGGCGGCAGAACTCCGCAATCTCCTCGTCAGAGCCGGGCTCCTGGTTGGCGAATTGGTCGCACGGGAAGCCGAGAATGACCAAACCTTGCTCTTTGTACTTCTGGTAAAGTGCCTCCAAACCGTCGTACTGCGGGGTGAAACCGCACTTCGAGGCGGTGTTGACAATCATCAGAACTTTGCCGCTGTATTGCGCCATTTCCACTTCTACACCCTTGTTGTTCAGGGCTTTAAAATCATAAATTGTTGCCATAGTTATTGGTTTTATTGAATAAAAAATTGTTTTTACATCATGGATGGTGTGATGAACACCCGCCAGGAGCCTTCAGCTGTTCCGCGTTCTATATAATGTTTTTCAAGCAGATGATTGACTAATTTTTTAACGGCTGACATATTGATGCCCATCCTGTTTTGCATATCGGCAAGGGTCAGCACTGGCTCTGCCATCATCATTCTCAGAAGTTCGCCATAATTAGGTGAGCGAAATTCAACGCGCTCGCCGTCGTACCACCATAATGATGGGTGATGTTCGGTCAGAAAACAAACATCAGTATAGATTTCTTTCGCTATTAACCCTTTGAAATACTGTAAGAAAGGTTTTATGTTTTGCAGACTGGCGTGAGCTCCTTCATGAGGGGATGAGCCTACCGTCAAATCGGCCTCATGCAATGCTTCCAAGTAGTCATACTTGAGCCGACTACGCACCACAATCATCGGATAATCGTGTTTGGTGAGAATGTAGTTGACCAGCAGTCTCGCAATACGTCCGTTGCCATCCTCAAAGGGGTGGATGCGGATGTAACGGTAATGAAACAGAGTGGCCAGCTCCACTGGCGACAATTTGCCTTCCGCTTCTGCCTGATTGTACCAGTCCACAAGATCGGTCATTAGGGCAGGTGTCTCCTCCGGTGAGGCGTACTCGAAACGGTCGCCATAACGTGTAATCACACTATTGGGACGGGTTTTATACTGTCCGGCATGAATCGTGTAGCTGGTCTGCATGCCACCAGGTAGGTTGCGATAAACGGTGTAGTCCTCGCGAAGCAGGGTGCGATGTAATGTGCGGATAAAGTTCTGTGTAAGAGGAGTTTCTTTCACCAAAGCTTCCTCTTTCATCATTTTGAGCGTAACATTACTCGCCGTCATGTCCTGCACATCCTTCACGTTGGCTTCGCCAATCACCTTGCCCAAAAGCAGCAAGATTTCCGTTTGTCCGTATGTCAGGGTGTTGCCTTCGATATGGTTGGAGTTGTAATTGAAATCCACAGTAAAACGGCGGCTCAATTTGTTTTGGTCGTCTTCCGACAAGGGCAAAAGTTCCCGCCATGCTGCTATTGCTTTTTCTAATGTTAGGTATCGCATATCTTTAAATGTTTTCTAAAAGGTGGCCAAACAGCCACCATTTCGGCGACAAAATTACATTTTTTTTGAATATAATCAATAAAATTGTGAAATTTTTTGAAATTTGTATCTTTGCCGCGTCAAAAATTATTGAAAAAGGTTTTTATGAAAATTCAAATCAAATGCTTAATTATTAGTATTTTACTGGTATTGGCGGTGGGGTTGCCGGCATCAGCACAGCGACTAAGCGACCGCTATTTTGGTATCTCCAAACAGGATTTTGTCGATACCATTAAGATAAAAATATGGGACGGCGCCATTATCGTTCCCGTGGAAATTGAGGGGAAAGTCTATAACATGCTGTTCGACACCGGCGCTGGCATGGGATTCTGGATTGGAAAAGAGGAGGAATGGATGCGGCCATCAGGCGATACGATCACCACCATGGATGCCCAAAAAAGAAAGAAAAAGACGGCAATGATGTTCATTCCTTCCATTCAAGTGGGCAGCCTTACCATTCTAAATTATCCAGTAGTGGTGGATGAAGGGCTCAACGATTTCGCCTGCGGCATCATCGACGGTGCTTTCGGCTTCGACCTTGTCTCCAAAGGCATCTCGTTTAAATTCGACACCCGTGACAGTCTGCTAATCATGACCTCCCACCACAAAATCTTCGCCAAAGAGGAGAAAGGTCACGCCAAGGTACCTTACAAAGTTTACGGCGGCCGACCCTTCCTATGGACGAAAATTCCGTTTGCCCGCCCGAGAATGCTTTTCGATATGGGCGCTGTGGGCGGTTGGTTCGGTCTGCCGCAAGACCTGCTGGACCTGTGGGCGAAAAACGATCCTAAAATCAAGCAGCAACTCGATGAGATGACAGTGAATAGGGATACGACCGTGATGACCTACGCTGGTCTATTCGGTGCCAACTATGATACGGTTGTCAATGGCGAACTCTGTTTCCCTGAGATTGAAATCGGCGACATCGTCCTCAAAGAGGTGTGGGTCTCGACCGCCACACACAACCGGGCCATCGGTTCGGCCATCTTGAAAAATCTCTCGCTGATTATCGACGCGCCAAAGAAGTGTTTTTACTTCCTTCCCCACGATGGCAACCCAGAAATCACCGTGGCCAACAGGGGAAAGGGAGTCAATGTCGTTCCTGCCGAGGAGGGCGACCCCAATGGTGCGCTGAAAGCCCTCGTGCGCAAAGGCACCGAAGCCTACGAGCGTGGCCTTCGCACAGGAGATTATCTGATCAGTGTTGATGGGGTGCCCATCTCAGATATGTGTACCTATATGCGGTTGATGCGCAAAAAAGGAGCCATCCACCTCGTGTTCCGTAGTCCGGAGGGCGAAATCAAGGAGGTGGAGTGGTAACAATGCGTAATGTTCATTTTACCGTCTCAAAATCCAGAAATTTTATGTAAGTTTGCAGCCTCAAAATTAAAACAACAAAATTATTCAATATGATTTACTTAGACAATTCTGCAACCACGTTCCCGAAACCGAAGGAAGTGTATGATTTCATGGACCATTTCTATCGCACCCACGGAGTGAACCCCGGCCGCTCGGGCTTCGATGCCGCTATCGAAACGGGCGAGCTCGTGTCCGACACCCGTAAGATGCTCACCAACCTGTTCAACGGGGGCGGCGACTTCAACCGTCTCACTTTCAGCTACAACGCTACCGACTCCCTCAACATGATTATCCAGGGTCTCGCGTTGGAGCACCCCGGCTGCCACGTCATCACTACTATGCTGGAACACAACTCTGTACTGCGTCCGCTCTACACCCTTGAACAACGCGGCCAGATTGAGGTTACCTACCTGCCGTTCGACGAGCGCGGCTATGTGAGCCCCGACGATGTGAAAAAAGCCATCAAGAAAAATACTAAATTTATGGTCTGCACGCACTGCTCCAACGTCATCGGTACCATCCAGCCGCTGGCTGAAATCGGTAAAGTGTGCCACGAAAATGGTCTTATCTTTGTCGTGGACGGCAGTCAGGGCGCTGGTGCTGTGGATTTGAATATGCAGGCTCAAAATATTGATGTTTACTGCTTTACGGGACATAAGTGCCTGATGGGACCCACCGGCATCGGTGGTTCGTACGTGCGCGAAGGCATCACCATCGGACAGACCCGCTTCGGCGGTACCGGTGTGCGCTCTGCCGTTCCCGGTCATCTTGAAGAGTATCCCTACCGCCTCGAAGCCGGTACCCTCAACCTCCTCGGTGTCGCCGGCCTCAATGCGGGTGTGAAATGGATCATGAAAGAAGGTATCATGAACATCCACAACCGTGAGATGGTGCTTTGGAAAAAGCTCCGCGACGGTCTCAAAGAGATTGACGGCGTGACCATCTATTGCGCCACCTCCGTCGAAAACCAGAACCCCGTGCTCTCGTTCAATGTCAAGGGTTGGGACTCCAGCGATGTGGGCACAATGCTCGATGTGGACTACGATATCGCTTGCCGTATCGGTCTGCACTGCGCTCCCAAGGTACACGAAGGCCTCGGCACTATCAACTGCCACGGCTCCGTGCGCTTCAGCGTAGGTGCTTTCACCACCGAACAGGAAATCGATACCGCCATCGAGGCTGTGAAAGATATCGCCTCCATGAAAAATTAATTCGTAAGTTTCATTTTATCTATAAAAAAATGCTCGAATCTCCGCAAAAAGAAATGTATGCCAAGGAACGTTTCACCGCCTTGCAGGCGCAGCGTCTCGCCCAGGAAATCGCCTTTGGCCCTATCGTGTTCCAAGTGTCCCGTCTGATGGTGAAATTCGGCATCTTCCAGATGCTCGATGACTGCAAAGCCGGTATGACCATGGATGAAATCGCCCAGAAGGCCAATCTGTCGCACTACGGCGCGCAGGTGCTGCTCGAGTCGTCGCTCACCATCGGCACGGTGCTCTACCGCGAGGGACGTTTCTTCCTGGCCAAACCCGGCTGGTTTCTCCTGCACGATGACATGGCCCGCGTGAATATGGACTTCAACCACGATGTCAACTACCTCGGACTCTTCAACTTGGAGGAGGCCATCCTGAACGGCAAACCGGAAGGGTTGAAGGTGTTTGGCAGCTGGCCGACCATCTATGAAGGGCTGTCGCAGCTGCCCCCGCAGGTGCAGAAGAGCTGGTTCGGCTTCGACCATTTCTATTCCGACAACTCGTTCGAGCAGGCCTTGCAGATTGTGTTCAGCAACCATCCCCGCACCTTGCTGGATGTAGGTGGCAATACAGGTCGTTGGGCAACGCAATGTGTGAAGCACAATGCGGAGGTGAATGTCACCATCATGGACCTGCCGCAGCAGCTGGAGATGATGCGCAAGGCCACCGCCGGTCTGGAGGGTGCCGACCGTATTCACGGCCATGGCTGCAACCTCCTCGATGAGGCCACCGCCTTCCCGGTCGGCTTCGATGCCATCTGGATGAGCCAGTTCCTCGACTGCTTCTCCGAGGAGCAGGTGTGCAGCATCCTGCGCCGCGCCGCCGCTTCCATGAATGCGGGCAGCAAACTCTATATCATGGAGACCTTCTGGGATCGCCAGCGCTTTGAGACCGCCTCTTATTGTCTGGCACAGATTAGCCTCTATTTCACGGCATTAGCCAACGGAAACAGCAAGATGTACTACTCCGATGACATGGCCCGCTGCGTGGAAAGCGCTGGCCTCTCCATCGAGAAAATCCACGACGGACTGGGCCTTGGCCACAGCATCATGCAGTGCGTGAAGAGGTAAACATCAAGTTTCACTTCATTGATAAGGAGAGCGGCTGAATTTCTTGAAAGAGATCCAGCCGCTTTTTTTGAATTCTTTTACCGTAAACAGTAGGTGATGGGCAGCTGGTAATACGAGCGGCACGGCTGCCCATCGTCTTGGGCAGGATCCCACTTCGGCATGGCCTTTACTAAGCGAACTGCGTCATTGACATATTCTTGACAACCTCCACAGTAGCTGCTCAACACGTTAATACTGGTAATGCTACCATCTGTTTCCACTACAAATTCAAGGATTACTACCCCTTGAACCTCGATGCACCTGGGCGATAATTTGACATTTTCGATGAGAGACTTCTTTAATGAATCCACCCCGCCGGGGAACCTAGCCTTCACTTCAGGGTCGCGCAGAATGATATCGCCCTTGGCCTCAAATTCATGGCCTGTACGCTTGTCTATCAATAGGATGCGCTCTGAATCACCCACATTGGTCGAGGAGAGCTGATATACAGGATTGTCGCTGGCGATGACAACATTATGCAGGGAGTGGCAGTTTGCGAAAATCTCATGTCCGATTTCTGTCACAGAATTGGGAATGAGGACAGAGGTCATGCTGACACATTCAGAGAAAGCCCCATCGCCAATGGAAACAACAGAGCTGGGAATTGTCAAAGAGTTGATGTTGAGGCAATTATGGAAGGCTCTTTGGCCGATGGAGGTAAGGGTGTTGGGAAGGGTGATGGAGGACAAATACACACAGCCAGAAAAGGCCTCTTCGCCGATGGTAGTGACGGAATGGGGAAGGGTGATGGCAGTCAGGTTCTCGCATTTGGCGAAGGCCCATTCTCCAATGGAAGTAACAGTATTGGGAATCGTAATGGTTGTGAGACTGGAGCATTTATAGAACATACGGTTGCTGATGACAGTGAGGGAGTTGGGAAGGGTAATGGAGGTCAGATGCAGGCATTCAGCAAAGGCTTCTTCGCCGATGGTAGTGATGGTATTGGGTAGTGTAATGGAGGTCAAGTTCTCGCATTTGGCGAAGGCCCATTCCCCAATGGAGGTAACGGAACTTGGAATCGTAATGGTTGTGAGACTGGAGCATTGATAGAACATGCGTTCGCTGATGGCAGTGAGGGAGTTGGGAAGGGTAATGGAGGTCAGATGCAGGCATTCTGAAAAAGCTTCTTTGCCGATGGTAGTAATGGTATTGGGTAGCGTAATGGAGGTCAAGTTCTCGCATTTTTCGAAGGCCCATTCCCCAATGGAGGTAACGGAACTTGGAATCGTAACGGCTGTAAGACTGGAGCAATTATAGAACATGTAGCTTCCGATGGCTGTAACAGCATATTTCCGTCCCTTATAAGATACTTCCTTAGGGATGATCACGTTGCTGGAAGTCCCCATATTGGTGACCTTTTTTACTTCAACGGTTTTTGGGTCACTTAAAACCCGATACTCGAGTTCTTGTCCGGTGCTGCACTCCTTAGTGAAAGTCTGCGCCTGAATAGGGATGCCAATCAGCAACAAGGCGATAAAAAGGAATAGGACTGCGGGTTTCATGGTGAAGTCAATATATATCAGCGGCAAAAATACACATATTTTAATAACATTTATCCCTTCACACCCAAAATGTGAACCCTCACAGCAAAATTTTTCTTTTGAAAGAATTGTTGTTCATCTCGCTTTTGGGTGCTTTACTCGCACATCCTTTGCCGACACCCACCCTAAGATGTAGTCTGCCTTGGGTAACTTGTGTTTGGAGTTGTGGGGAACTACCTCCATGATGACAAACAACCACTTTTCCCCATCCACCATTTCAGTGGTAAGCACATGCCCGGTGTCGCCTTTGCGGAAATACCAGTTGAACTGATTGCGGAGAGAATCAGAATCGGTGGTGTTGGGCAGCAAAACGACTGAATTTCGTTGAATGACGAGTTTTTCTTTTTCGCCCTTGTAAATCCATGGAAACACTCCTCCATTTTGCCAATACACCCAGCATCCGAATCCTTCGTCGGAATTTTGGTCGTATGTGTAAAGGTAGCCATGACGATCTTCGCAACAACCATTCACCAAAATCTGTATGAAGGTGTAGTCGGGAAACTCCTCCCAATGGACAAAGTCGCCTTCTCGACTGAAAATACTCTCAAAACCATTGTCTCGTTGCAAAGCGATTAGGATGTATGGCTGGAAGTTACAGAAGTCCACCATCCCATAGAAAACGAAATCTTGTTTGCCGTCGTGGTTAATGTCTGCCAGAAAAGAGTGGGCGGCCAATTCCTCATCCGACATCCCGAAAACTGTGTCCAATGCCGCAATTTGTGGAGCAGTGCTCTTTATTTGGGGAATGAACTTCAGTTTGGCTTCCACCTCGGCCGAAGTGTTTTGAGTAGGGAGCGAATCATTGAATCCTCTAAAAGCCCAAATGGGCAGACCTCTAAAAGTTCGAGCAGTGGCTATCGGTTGCGCCTGGATAGAGGAGCCTATCAGCAACAAAGCAACGAAAAGAAATAGGGCTGCGGGTTTCATGGTGAAATCAATATTATATCTGCGGCAAAAATACACATATTTTTAATAATGTCAAGCAGAACAAACCAGAATTACTTGGGTGAAATAAAGCTATCTTCCAGCAGGCCGCGGAACTATATCGTCACTTTTAAAATTTTAATTGAAAGCAATATTCTCCTGAATATCAAGCCAATGAGAATAATCGGAGCCTAAATTTTTGACCGCACTATGCCAAATTTTTTCAATAGGTGTGTCAAAAACTAAGGAGGGAAGATAGGGAGAAATCACCCACATGTTTCGTTGCAACTCACTCTCCAACTGTCCGCCACTCCAGCCCGAATAGCCGAGGAAAAAGCGATACTTCAACGTGGAAATTGCCTGATGTTCAATGAGGGAGAGCAACACCGAGTCTATGCCGGAGTAAAGTCCGGGCATGACCAGACGGAAACGGTCGAGATCTTCAAAGTTGTGCAACGTGATGATGGTGTCGAGCATCACCGGACCGCCCACATCAAACTGGTCGGGGACCTTCCATGAGGGCTTTACGTCCGTGACATTCACTCCGGTACGCTTGTTGAGGATGAGCCCCACCGAACCCTCTTTGCCCGTCTCCAACAACAAAACCACGGAGTGGTTGAAGAAAGGGTCGTTGAAAAACGGGGTGGAAACGAGCATAACACCGCTTTCGAGAGGAACTCCCGTGGGCTTCACCTTCATAAAATCACGCTCGTAATCCATAATTAATATTGATTTGCAAAAATAAGCATTTTCTTTGTATGAAAAATTGTATTTTTGCGTAGAAAAATAAACCTATGCAAAACCAAACTCTTTTCAACCAACTACGGCAGCAACATCCGACCTTCATCTACGAAGGATTTCAATATCAATATACTGAAAATCAAATTGATATAACTTTTGATTTTCGGATTGGTGAAACCATACAGTTCACCCCCTCCATGCGACTCACTCCCGGCAAGCACGCCATCCGCCTCGCGAACCCGAAACAGTTGGAGGGGATCATCTTCCATATCGGACTCATCGAACTCATCAGTTACTGGAAATGCGCCTGCTGTCCCGTGGTTCACATGAAAGGCTACCGCCTCTCAGAAGCCCAACAACAATGGTGGAAAAATCTCTATTGGAAAGGATTGGGAGAATTTTTCTATCAGAACTGTATTTCATCTGATATAGAGAACTTTATGACCTTTTCTTTCGATGAAGATGCTACGCCAATTGAGGCCTTCCAATGCCAAAAAGTGGCAGAGTCTGACGCGGTTATCGTACCCATCGGAGGGGGAAAAGACTCGGTGGTAACGCTGGAACACCTGAAGCAGAAGCACCGCATCGTGCCGTTCATCATCAACCCGCGAGGGGCGACGCTCGACTGCGCACGGGTGGCTGGTTTCCCTAACGAAGAGGACATCGTGATACTGAAACGCGAGATTTCGCCCCGACTGTTGGAGTTGAATCGGCAAGGCTACCTGAATGGGCACACGCCCTTTTCGGCCATGTTAGCCTTCTATTCCTTGTTGGTGAGCACCGTGACGGGCGTGCGCGAGGTGGCCCTCTCCAACGAATCGAGCGCCAACGAGCCCACCATCCCCGGCACCGAAATCAACCACCAGTATTCTAAATCGGTGGAGTTTGAAGAGAATTTTCGTCACTATGTAAAAGAAAACCTCAACGATATTAATCACTATTACAGCTATTTACGACCTTATTGCGAGTTGGAGATTGCCCAATTTTTTGCACAGTACCCCCAATATTTTGAGGTTTTCAGAAGTTGCAACGCGGGCAGCAAAAGCAATATCTGGTGCTGCAACTGTCCGAAATGCCTTTTCGCCTATATCATTCTCTCTCCTTTCATAGAAAATACCCAAATGACTCATATCTTCGGGGAAGATTTGCTCAACAAACCTTCTCTGCAACAATATTTTGACGAACTGACAGGAATTGCGGAAAACAAGCCGTTTGAATGTGTGGGCACTGTGGATGAGGTGAATCGAGCACTGGGGATGGTGGCCGAAAAATATCGTGGGAAATATTTGATAGATAGATGGTTGAAGATTAAAAAACAGTAAAAGAAGGGATATTCATCAAAAGCGGACGATTTTTATTGGGAATTCCGATTAAAATTGTATTTTTGCCGCTTGACTAAAAATATAAAGATATGTCTAACGAAAGATTTGCGATTATTGGGGCAGGCCATTTCGGTTCATCCATTGCTATTGCGCTGTCACAGAGCGGTGCCGAGGTGCTGGTCATCGATTCCGACATCAATGTCATACAAGACATTTCGGATGATGTGGCGTATGCGGTCTGCATTGATGCGACGAACAAAAAGGCACTGATTGCGGAGAATATACAAGATTTCGACGTGGTGGTCGTGGCCATCGGCAACGACTTTGTGAAGCGGTTGTTGTGTACAGCCAACCTGATGGACCTGAACGTGAAGCGCATCATCTGCCGCACGATGGGCAAGAACCAGCGCATTATTTTGGAGAAGATGGGCGTGACCGAATTTCTGTCGCCAGAAGACGAAATCGGTACGCTGTTTGCCGAGCGCTTGCTTAACCCCAGCGTGGTATCCTATCTGCAACTCCCTGACGGATACCGAATTGCTGAAATTATTGCTCCGCAACGACTCATCGGCATGACCATCGCTGACCTCAACCTCCGCGATGCCTATCGTTTGAGTTTGATTACCATCCGACGCAACTTTGCCGACTCGCCGACCCCCACACAGAGCAATGCCACCGGCCACACGCTCGGCGTGCCCGACACCTCCACCGTGATAGAGGAAAAAGACTGCTTTGTGATTTTCGGCCTTACCCGCGACATCGAGAACTTCATCAAGAAAAACCAGTAACGGCATGAAGTGGCCTGAGATGAGAAGATGGAGGAAAGCGCAGTGGCTGCTGGCGAACAACCGGCAGCGCATCGACCTCGTTTTGCGCGCCCTCTCCTTCCCCATCACACTGGCCGCCGTCGTCTGCATCATCATCCAGCATGGATGTTTCCTCACCGATGCCCAGACAGCCTGGACCTCGGCCATGGTGATCATCGCCTACGCTTTCTTCTTCTTCAAATTCCTCCTCCGCGCCTGCTATTACGAGACTAAATTCACTACCTATCTGAAAAACAACAAGATGGAACTTGTCATCATCGCAGTGTTCCTTCTTATCTCTATTTTCAGCCGACAACTCCAGCGACTTTTTTCCGTCCCAGATGCCACCTTCCCCCACTACCGGCAGCTGTTTTTCCATCTTTACTACCTGATTATTTTCTTTGTAGAACTGGCCAAAGTAAGTGCCTTCCTGAAAAAAATCAACATGAGTCCACCGCTGCTGATGATGGTGTCGTTCTTCCTGCTGATTGCTTTCGGCACGCTGCTGCTGCTCATGCCCAAGGCCACTACCCACGGCATCACCTTTGCTGACGCACTCTTCACAGCCACCAGCGCCAGCTGCGTCACAGGCCTCACCTCGGTCAACACCGCACTCAGTTTCACCACTACAGGACATATCATCCTACTGGTACTGATGCAGTTAGGTGGTATGAGTATCCTCTCCTTTGCAACCTTCTTCATCTCCTTCCTCTCGCATTCCTACACCGGTCTCCGCTACCAATATATGGTGAAAGACATGCTCTCCACCAACCGCGTGTCGGACTCTTTCTCTTTTTTACGCGAAATCATTATGATGACCTTCGTCATCGAGGGTGTGGGGGCCGTGATGCTTTACATGTATTGGCGTACGACTGGACTTTTTGCCGACGACAGCGAAACCATCTTTTACGCCATCTTCCACGCCATATCGGCCTTCAACAATGCCGGATTCTCGCTCTGGCCGACAGGATTGATGGACCAGGCCATTGTGAGCAGTTACTTCCCGCAGATGATCATCATGATTTTGGTCTTCGCGGGCGGTATCGGCTACGTGGTGCTGCGCGACTTTTTCGACCCGCGTGTCATCGCGGAACGGAAGAAAAAAAGATGGATGAAGCTCGCCGACGGCACCCATATCGCGCTGATTACCTCCTTCGCCATCATCATCGTGGGCACCATATTATTCTATGCATTAGAATACAATAATACCTTAGCAAAAAGCAGTGGATTTGAAAAGTTTTTCTCGGCTTTGTTCCAGATTACGGCCGGTCGAACAGCAGGTTTCAACATTGTAGATATTGATGCCATCACCGTTCCTTCCCTGCTGATCTTCATCATCATTATCTTCATCGGAGCCTCCCCGGGTTCTACGGGCGGCGGTATCAAAACCACCACCTTCTTCGTCATCATCAAGTCGCTTTTCGCCACCATCCAAGGAAAGAGCAAAATTGAATTTCGTAAAAAAACCATCCCCTTCCAAATCGTCGATAAGGCCTACTCCATCGTGGTGATGACGCTCGTTTTCATCGTCAGTTCCACCATCATTCTCTGTATCATCGACCCGCAAATTCCGCTCAAAAACACCATGTTTGAAGCCGCCTCCGCTTTCACCACCTGCGGTCTCTCCACCGGCTGCATCGACCAGTTCTCTGACGCAGGTAAATTGGTGCTCACTATCAACATGTATATTGGAAGAATCGGCACCCTAACCTTCGCTTACGCCCTCAGCAAACGTGTGAAAGAGACCAAACACGAGTATCCGGAGACCTATTTTATGGTGGGTTAATTTATTCATAATCAATTATTTATAATTTAAAAATTAAAAATTTGAAGATTTAGGTGCAGATTTACAAAAAAGTTGTATTTTTGCAGCATCAAACTGGCGCATTCGTCTAGTGGTCCAGGACGTCAGATTCTCAGTCTGAATATCAAGGGTTCGACTCCCTTATGCGCTACCACGGCAGAAGTAAAATTCTGCCTTTTTTTTTCGTAAAAAGAAGAAGATATGCTGGTAATTTTTGATCTGGACGGCACCATTCTCAACACCCTGGAAGATTTGGCCTCATCGGGCAACCACGTCCTTTCCTGCCACGGTTACCCCACCCATCCCACCGAAGCCTATAAGATGTTTGTGGGAAATGGAATTCAAAAATTAATGGAACGAATACTTCCTGAAGAATATCGCACAGAATCCATTGTATCAACGCTTTACCACGAATTTTTGGAGTATTACGATTTGCATAAAATGGACAAGACTGTGCCATATTCTGGCATTATCGAACTACTGGAAGGGTTGCAAAATCAGGGTATCAAATTGGCGGTAGCATCGAACAAAGCGCACGAAGCCATGGGTCCGCTGATGCGCCACTACTTTCCCACCATCCGTTTCTCGGCGGTGTTAGGGTATCGTCCCGGCGCATTGCCCAAGCCCAATCCCGACATGGTGTTCGAGATCATCGAGGCGGCACGTGAAACGCAGAAGTCAACGCTTTTTGTGGGCGACAGCTGTGTGGATATGGAGACGGCCACGCGGGCGGGACTGAAAAAGATGGGCGTGCTGTGGGGATACCGCACCAAAGAAGAACTCGTGAATGCCGGCGCGGATTACATCCTTGAAAAACCGGATCTCACGAGTTTCAATAAAATCCTTCAATTCTTGTAATAGAAAAAACGGCGTTAGCGTCTTTTTCGTGCGCTAAGGGCATTCATCAGGCCTTTGGCCTTGCCGCTGTTCACCATCTTCATCATCTTACGGGTATCGTAGAACTGTTTGACGAGGCGGTTCACCTCCTGAATGTCGGTACCGCTACCGTTGGCGATACGTTTTTTGCGGCTGCCGTTGATGATGTCGGGATTCTGGCGCTCTTCGGGAGTCATAGAGAGGATGATGGCCTCCACGCTCTTGAAGGCGTTGTCATCGATGTCGAGGTCGCGCACGGCCTTGCCCATACCAGGAATCATGCCCATCAACTCCTTCACGTTGCCCATCTTCTTGATTTGCTGAATCTGGTTGAGGAAGTCGTTGAAATCGAACTGGTTCTTCGCGAGTTTCTTCTGCAACTTGGCGGCCTCTTCCTCGTCGAATTGTGCCTGGGCGGTTTCTACAAACGAACGGATGTCGCCCATACCGAGAATACGCTCAGCCATACGGTCGGGATGGAACACGTCGAGGGCTTCCATCTTCTCGCCGGTACCGATGAACTTGATGGGCTTGTTGACCACCGCCTTGATGGTGAGGGCAGCACCTCCACGGGTGTCACCATCCATCTTGGTGAGAATCACACCGTCGAAGTTGAGTTTGTCGTTGAACGCCTTGGCGGTGTTCACGGCATCCTGACCAGTCATGGCATCCACCACGAAGAGGATTTCGTGGGGATTGACGGCCTCTTTGATGTTGCCGATCTCTTCCATCATCTCCTCATCCACGGCGAGACGACCCGCGGTATCCACGATGACCACATCGAGGCCATTGGCCTTGGCGTAGGCAACCGCATTCTTGGCAATCTCGACCGGCTTTTTGGAGTCGGGTTCGGTATAGACCGGCACATCGAGCTGTTCGCCCAAAACCTTCAACTGGTCGATAGCGGCGGGACGATACACGTCGCCTGCGACGAGCAACGGTTTGCGGTGGCGTTTGTTTTTCAGCATGTTGGCCAGCTTGGCAGCGTGGGTGGTCTTACCAGAACCTTGCAAACCAGCCATCAAGATGACCGCTGGATTGGCGTTGATGTTGATGTCCTCGGCGGCAGTACCCATCAGCTGGATAAGTTCGTCGTAGGTAATTTTCACCATCATCTGGCTGGGCGAAACGGCCTTCAGCACATCCATACCCAGTGCCTTAGCCTTTACCTTGTCGGTAAATTCCTTCGCAATCTTGTAGCTGACGTCCGCATCGAGAAGCGCTTTACGCACCTCCTTCATGGTTTCCGCCACGTTGATATCCGTAATTTTTCCTTGTCCTTTCAGGACTTTGAACGCCCTTTCTAACCGGTCGCTTAAGCTGTCAAACATGATGATTTTTCGTTAAAAAATGAGTTTGCAAAAATACAAAATTGTCGGGAATTAGATTTCAACCGATTCTCTGAATTTCGGAATATAGGATTTCTTGAATCCGGCATCGGCGAGATGTTGTGCGTAGGCCACGCGGGCGGGGTCTTCACCATGCACGATGAAGATGTTGCGCACTTTCTTTTTATCTTGGCAAGAGAGGTAATGGATGAGTTCGTAATAGTCGCCATGACCCGAGAAGGCCTCAATGGAGGCAAGTTTAGCACGAACTTTGTACTTGGTACCGAAGATGGAGACTTCGCTGTCGCCGCGCATGATTTTGGCTCCAAGGGTGGTAGGGGCGCAGTAACCCACTGACAGAATGGTGGTTTTGGGATTTTCGATATTGTTGGCGAGATGGTGCTTCACACGGCCGGCCTCCATCATGCCCGAGGCAGAGATGATGATGCAGGGACGGTTGTAAGAGTTAAGTTTCTTGGAGTCGGCGATGCTGCGAATATAGTGCACCTTCTGGAATCCGAACGGGTCGGGGTCGGTTTTGATATACTCCTGCAGCTCTTCGTTGAAGGCTTCGCTGTGGATGCGGAAGATGTCGGTGGCGGCCACAGCGAGCGGACTGTCGATAAAGATCTCCACATCAGGCAGATTTTTTTCATTCTCAAGACTTTGCAGGGCATACACAATTTCTTGGGTACGACCGATGGCGAAGGAGGGGATGATAAGCTTTCCCTTGCGCTTCGCCACCGCATCTTTGATGACCAGCATGAGGTCGTGTTTGGCCTCGCTGATGGTGGTATGGAGACGGTCGCCGTAGGTGGATTCGGTGATGATGTAGTCGGCCTGCGGGAAGGTTTCGGGGTCAGGAAGGATGGTTTTGTTGTAACGACCAATATCTCCTGTATAGCAGAGCGTGCGGACTTTTCTGCCCTCCTTGATGGTGATATAGATGGCGCTACTGCCGAGCATGTGGCCGGTA
>JAEEGK010007347.1_pt1 | contig 26277 bp, 18 predicted proteins | sample 8958771 | NCBI WGS metagenome assembly JAEEGK01 (sample SAMN16246547, study PRJNA631951) | gut metagenome | biome: gut microbiome; feature: rumen; material: SC-attached | host: Bos | place: Iran: Karaj | collected 2018-10 | reverse complement strand
CCCAATCCCCAATCCCCAATCCCCAATCCCCAATCCCCAATAATAAAAAAAATATAATAACATAAATTATATGATTGAATAATATTTAAATTATATAAATTAAAAATATATAAATTAATAAATTAATTTAAAATTATTTATTTTAATTTTTTTATTTAAGATATATAAATGCCCAAAAATTTAAATGATGACATTAAAACATTTTTACTTTATTTAAGAGGAGATGAAAAATCAAAAACAAAATCTATAGCTAAAAAAGTTACCATTAAAACAAAAAATAGAAAAACCAAATTCAAATTAAGATGTCCAAAATATCTTTATACTTTAAAAATTGATGATGAAAAAAAAGCACAAAAAATAAAAGGTTCTATTCCACAAAACGTAACAAAAATTGAAATTAATGAAAGAAAAACAAAAGAAGAAAAAAAGCAAAAACATGAACACAAACATTAAATAAATTTTATTAGTTAATATTTAAAATAAAACTATGAAGACTAATATAAATTTAAAAATGTTTTACTAAATTTATTTATTTAATTTAATAAAATTTATTTATTATTTTATTTAAAATAATATTTTTTAATATTATAATTTTATGGATGAAATAAAAAATGATTTTGATAATTTATATAAGTGCAATTTAAATAAAGATATTTTTAATAAAATAGAAGATTTATATAATAAAAGTATAAATGATATGAATAAATTAATTAATGAATATAAAGAAAAATATAAAATATTTAAAGAAAATATTGAAGAATATTTAAATGAAAAAGCTAAAAATGTTATGAAAATATTTAATTTAGAAAATAATTTAAATACAGATAACAAAGAAATTAATAATAAAGAATTAGAAAATTATTTTGAAAATATTATAACAAATATAAAAAATATTATAAATTTATATGAAAATGTAATAAAAAATACAACAAATAATATTAATTTATTAAATAATTATTTAGAAATTTATAAATATTTAGATAATGAAAATTCTTTTGATTCTTTTATTAATTATTCAATTGAAAATACAAAAAATATTTGGATTTTTCAAAAATTAGATTTAAAAAAGTATAAAAATATATTAGAATTATTTAATATAAAAAATATAGATGATAATTTAATTGATTATATTTTAAGAAGTAATGAAGATGATTATTTCAATGTTGATATTAAAAATAAAATTAAAAAATTATCCTCTGAAAAATCAAATTTCTTTAATTCTAATGATATATTATTGGATAATTATAAAAAAATAAAATTGAATTCATCGAAAATAAAAAATCTTAAAATTTCTTATGATAATTTAAAAAAATATAATGAATCTATGGCTCTTCCAAATTTAAAAAGTTTATTTTTAAAACATTCAGATTTACCTGATGAAGATTTTTATTTTGAAATGTTTGAGAATTTAAATTATATTAAAATAAAAAATTGTAAATTTAATAATATTGAAATTTTTGATTCTTTAACAGTCAAACTAAAAGAAATTTATTTGAATAATTTAGAATTAATAAATTCAAATTTTAATAAAATAATGGAATATTTTATAAAAAAAGACGAATGTAAAAATAATTTAGAAATTTTATCTTTTAAAAATAATAATTTATCGAATGTTAATTTTGAAAATTTTTGTTATAAAATTGAAAATTGTTTTTCAAATTTAAAAGAAATTGATTTAAGTGGAAATAAAATTTTTCATTTTAATATTAATATTGAATATTTTCCAAATTTAAGATATATAAATTGTTCAAAAAATAATTTTTCAAAATCTCTTTATTCAAAAATTCATAAAAAAATATTGCTTTTACAAGATAGTAATATTTTTTTAACAAATAATAATTTAAAAAATAATTATATTTTATATTTATCTCAAAATATGAATAATTTTGATTATCCTATTAAAAAAATTAGTTTTAGTTTTTTATTTAATAAACATAATATTTATAAATTATTTCAATTTAATTTTAATAATATAATAAAGGCTTCTTTAAAAATTTTAAATTTGTCTTATTGTGGATTAAATAATGATAATATTATTGAATTTTTAGAAAAAAATGGATTTATAAATTTAGAAAATTTGAATTTATGTGGAAATTATTTAAATGATGAATTTTTTAAATTATTTATGAATAATAAAATTTATTTATTTATGAATAAATTAAAAATAATCAATTTAAAAAATAATGAATTTGATTGTGAAAATTTTTCAATTTTTATTCAATTTTTAAAAATAAATAAAAACTTGCAAAAAATTAATTTAAATAATAATCCATTTCCAAGAAAATATGAATTTAAAAAATTATCTAATGATTTTATAAAATTTAATGAAGAAAATAATTTAAATATAAATATATTATATAAATATAATGTTTTAAAATATGATATATAATTAATTAAGTTTAATTATTATTTAAATTACATTATAATAAAATTAATTTATAAATGCTTTATTTTTGTAATTTTTAATTAATAATTTATTTAGTATTACATAACTTATTAATAAACAATTTTAAAAATTCTTAATAATTAAAATTTTGAATTTTAATTCATATTATTTATTAAACACATAATTTATTATAAATCAATTGAAATTAACAATTAAAAATAAAAAAAATAATTTAAAATAATTATATATTTAAAAAATGAAATTGAAATATATTTATTATAAAAAATGAAAAAAAGTAAATAAATTAAATAATATATTTGTTTTTGTTATAAAAAATAAATTATGAATAAATAATAAATAATTATTAATAATTAATTTTAATATTTTTATTCAAAATTTAATTAATTAATTTTTTACTCAATATGAATAATAATAGTAATAATTTTTTAAATGTTGATGAAGAAAATAAATTTAATTACAAAAATATTTATATAAAAATTCAAAATGAAATTAAAGATAAAATAATAAATAAATATTTAGATAAAATAAATCATTTAGATAAATTATATAATCAAATTTTAATTGAAAATGAAATATTGAAAAAAAAATTAACGTATATAATAAAAAGAATTATTTTATCTCATCTATATGAAAAACAACAAGTTCAAAAAATAAATTTTTCTTCAAGTTTTTATTTACAAAATAATTCAAAAAAATTTTTAAATAATTCAATGTGTAATATTTTTCATAATTTAAAACCTTCAGAAAGTTTTAATACAATGCAAACAGAAAATAATTTTTTTAATAATAATAATATGAATGATTCTTTAATTATAAGAAATAATTCAATTGCTGAAAAAAAATCAAAAAATTTTTTAAGTAATTTATTTAAAAAAAATATGAATGAAAGTATTAATTTATTAACAAAAAATTCTTCATTATATGATGAATTATTTATTAATGAAAAAAAACAAGATTATAATAATTCAATTTTATTATATGATAATTGTAATACGAAAAAAAACTATCAAAAAAATATTTTATCAAATTCATTACTAAAAAAAAAATCATCTTTAACAAGATTAAATTATCAAAATTTTTCTTCAAATAAAAATTTTAATTCAATTAATAATAATTTTAATCCAACAATTGATTATAATTTTCAAACAACAATTCAAGATTATCCTTCAAATAATTCAACAAATAAAAAATTTAAAAATTTTAATAATTTAATAAATAATTACGATATAAATAAATTAAATAAAAAAAAACATAAACAAAAATTATTATCTTTAAATGCTAAAAATAATAAAATAGAAGATGAAAAAACAAATAATATTAAAATTAATCAATTATCAAATTCAATAAAAATGAAACAAAAAAATTCTAAAATAAAATATAAAAAATTATAATAAATTAAAATTATAAAATTCTTATTTATCATAATTTATTATATATAAATTTTAATAATTATATGAATAATTAATATTTATATAATATTATTTAAAAAAATATTATTTAAAAAATAATTATATTTGTTTATTTATATTTATTTATATTTAGTTAGTTATCAATTTATTTATCAATTTAATTATTTATAATATAATATTTCAATATTTACAAATTAATATTTTTAAATAATGTATCAAGATAATTTTTTATTTCTATTTACATATAATTAAATTTTTATCCTTCTGAATATTTATATAAAGTTGCATATTTTCCTCCTAAAGCAATTAATTCTTTATGGTTTCCTTTTTCAACAATTTTTCCATTTTCAAGAACAAAAATAATATCCGAATCAATAATAGTACTCAATCTATGAGCTACTGCAATAGAAGTTCTTCCTTGTTGTAAAATATCAATACTTTTTTGAACTTCAATTTCACTTTCTTTATCCAAAGCCGAAGTAGCTTCATCTAATAACAAAATAATAGGATTTTTTAAAAAAGCTCTAGCAATAGCTAATCTTTGTTTTTCTCCTCCTGAAACAGGATCTTCTTTAGTACCCATTTCTTTTTTGCTAAAGAATTTTTCAATTTTAGCTTTTTTCGCTGCTTCAAAAACTTCTCCTTTTGTTGCATCTAATCTTCCATATAAAATATTTTGATATACTGATCTTTTAAATAACACAGGTTCTTGACTAACTAAACCTATTTTTTGTCTTAATTCAAATAAATTATAATCTTTTACATTAATTCCATCTAATAAAATTTCTCCTTCTGTTACATCATAAAATCTTTCAATTAATTGAATAATTGTACTTTTTCCACATCCTGAATATCCTACTAATGCAGCACTTTTACCTATATCAATTGTTAAATTTATATTTTTTAATATTTTTTGATCAGGTTTTGTTGGATATGCAAATGTTACATTTTTGAATTCTATTTTACCTTTTAAATTTTCTGCACTTATTTTATTTTTATTAACCTCTTCAAATGCATTTATTTCTGTTTCAGTATCCATTGTTACAAAAACTGATTTAAATGCCTTTTTTGCCTTTCCATAATCAGCTAATCCATTTAAACCTGTTGATACCCCATTTGTCATCATCATTGCTGCATTCATAGCGGAATTCATGTTTTGATATTTTAATTTTCCTTTTGCTATAAAAACTCCTGAATAATGAAAAATTGTTGCATTGCTTGCATAAGTTGCAAATGCTCCTAAACTTAAAAATATTCCTTTTATTAATGAATCTTTTATAAATGATGCTTTTTGCCCATCTAATATTTTTAAATACATTTCAACTGCTGCTTTTTGGAAATTAAATGAATAAATAGTTTTAGTATTTATAACACATTCTGATAATATACTTCCTGCTTCAATATCTAATTTCTTATCTTTATCTCTATTACCTCTATTTGCTTTTTGATTAATAATTTGTGCAAAAACAATAAAAGGCAAGAAACAAAGAGTAATTAAAGTTAACCTCCAACTATATATTATTCCAAATGTTAATCCACTTGCAATAGTTCCGATTGTAGAAAAAATATCTCCAACAATTGTTAAAACTAGAGAGTTCAATTGAGTAGTATCAATAGATAATTTAGTTAATAAAGCACCTGGTGAATTTTCTTCTATATCAAAATATCCAACATGAATTTCCAAATATTTTTTTAAAATATTATTTCTCATTCCATTTGTTATTACACTTCCTAAACCTTCCAACATCCAAATTTTAATAAAAGTAAACATTCCACTTACTGCAGAAATAGCTAAAAACATTAATCCCCAAAATAAACCATCATCCATTATTACATCTCTTTCTGGAGAAGATAGTGCATTAATTGCTTTTGATAAAACTATTCCGGAAGCAGGCATTATAGCTCCACTCATAAAAGCGGCGAAAGATCCCCAAAATATATTACATTTATAATTTTTTAATAAAACAAATAATTTACTTCTATCTACTTTTATATTTTTTTCTGCTTCTTCCTCTTTTAATATTGTTTCAGCATCTAAAATCATATTACCTACTTTACTTGATGAAGCTGCTCTTGACATTTTAATTGAATTCATTCTTTGTAATGACTGTCTTCTTTTAAATTTCATACTTTCAGTATTATCTTCTTTACTCTCTAATTCATCTTGAGCTAATTGTGATTTAACTAAACCTGCATAGTAACCTTTTTTTTCTAATAATTCTTTATGAGTTCCACTTTCACATATTTTTCCATCTTTTAATGCATATATAATATCTGCGTTTTTTATTGTTGATAATCTATGTGCAATTATAACAGTTGTAACATTATTTTGACTTATATTATCTAAAGCAGCTTGAACCTCTTTTTCTGATTTATTATCTAAAGCAGAAGTTGCTTCATCTAAAATTAAAATTTTTGGTTTTGCCAAAATTGCTCTTGCTATAGCAATTCTTTGTTTTTGACCTCCTGATAATTTACTTCCTTTAATTCCTACAACATAATTATATTTTTCTTCGTTTTTTTCTATAAATTCTTTGGCATAGGCTTCTTCACAAGCTTCTTTTATTAATTTATCAGGGTCTCCTATTTCTTTAATTGCTTCTTCTCTTCCAAAAATTAAATTATCTTTGATTGGAGAATTAAATAATACTGGTTCTTGTTGAACATAACCTATTAAAGAACGTAAATAATTTAAATCATATTTATTTACATTAACTCCATCTACTAAAACTTCTCCATTTTCTGGTTCATATAATCTTTCAATTAAATTTACTGTTGTACTTTTTCCACATCCTGACTCTCCTACTAAGGCAACTTTTTTTCCGGGTTCTATAACAAAACTAAGACCATCTAATATTTTTCTTCTTGTAACATCAGAAGGATAAATAAAAGTTATATCTTTAAATTCGATTTTTCCTTTTACATCGTCTCTATTTGGTTTATAAGTTGAATTACTTAAATCAATTTTTGGTTCTCTTTCATATAAAGTAAAATAATCAGATGATGCTATTGTTGCTTCTTGAATAATTTTAAAATTAGGTGCTACAGAACCTATTGACATAATTGCCATTAAAGTAGAAAAAATACATGTTAAACAATCTCCTGGTTGAAAAGGTGCATTTTTATTACTATTCCATTCTTTATTACCAATTAATTTTCTACTATAAATAATAGCAATCACAAATGTTAAATTTATACTAAAAATTAGTAATCCAATACTTATTCCTAATCTATATGCTTTTTGTTTATCAAAATTATGAACTTGTTCAATCAAATCACCAAATCTTTTTAATTCATAATCAAAATTAACAAAACTTGAAACAGTTTTTATATTATATAACAATTCTTCAGCGACCCCACCTGCTTTCTCATATGTTTTTCTTGCACCAACTATAGTTTTTTTTAAAGACATTAGTAAAAATAATACGCATGCAAATATTAAAGGACTACATGCTAACATTATTAATGTTAATTTCCATGATGTTATAAATGCTACTACTAACCCTCCTACAATTTGAGATATCATTTGTAATATCAATCCAAATTTATCTCCTAAACCTAATTCTATTTGTTCTAATTGAGCTTGAACTTTTGTTGCAAATTCAAATGCATTATTTTCATCAAACCAACCTTGTTCTTGTTTTAATATTGTTGAAAAGTAACTTTCTTTTAAAATAAATAATTGTCGTAAAGAAGCGTATTTCCAAAAAAAATTTGCTAAAAAATATGCAAAAAACATTCCAGTTCCAATATAAAGTAATTTATAAACCATTTTATCTATTGTTTCTTGAAATTGATCCATTAATTCATCCACATTTGTACTTTCTGTCATTGTTTGAGTTCCTGAAAAATCATTAATAAGATCTCCAAATAAATATGACATTAAAGGTCCAGCCAAACCTGCTCCAAGACTTCCAATTGAAGCTATAATCATAAATATTACTTCAGGGGTATTACTAATATGGCAATATAATTTAAAAACTGAAATACTTTTAAGTTCAAACATTAAATTACTTTTTGCTCCTTGTTCAACTTCTTTTTCTTCTTCTTCTTTATTTTCTTCTTCATTTTCTTCTTCTAATTCAGGAATTTCCATTTTTTCCTCTTTATTTAAATTTGCTTCGCTATTTTTATTATTTACTTTATCTTCTTTTTTTTCATTTTCATTATTACTATTATTTTCTTTTAAAAGTAGCTCATCATTTGATTCAATATTTTTTGAAGTCATTTTTTGATTTTATTCTATAAAAATAATTATAAAATAACATATCAATACAAATCAAAATTAATTAATAATTATTTAGAATTGAATATAAAAAGTTACAGAAAAAATATATTATTATTTAAATATTGAAAATGATAATTATAATAATGATAAAATAAAATAAAAATAAAATAAAAATTGAAAAATTTTATTTTTATTTTAATAATAAAACAATAAATAATATTATTAATATATATTTTTTATTTTAGTTTGTCATTTAAATAAATGGATAATAAAAAAAAAATAAATTATTCAAATTTAGATTTTAGATTATTAAATTCAATTTTTGGAATTTCAAGAGGAATAAAATTATATAATAGCAAATTATTATTATTTAATAAGAATAAAAGAAATAATATTTATATCAAAAAAATTAAAAAAAAATTTGAACAAGAAAATAAAGAATTTATAAAATATTTATATTTAATATTTAATAAAAGAAAATTATTAAAAGAAAAAAAAGAAAGAAAAAGAAAAATATTTGAATCAATATTAAATTTTAAAGATTGTAATAATAAAATTTATAATTATCGATATTTAAATCAAGAAAAAAGATTTGCTTTTATTCAAAAAATTGAAAATATAATTTTAATACAAAGCACATTTCGTTCTTATCAATTTAGAAAAAATTTTTATCAAAAAATAACTGAAGCATTAAAAAATAAAATGATAAAATCTGTTATTAAAATTCAAACATTTATTCGTCAAAAATTTGCAATTAAAAATGTTAAATTATCAATAATTGAAAATTTAATAGAAAATAATTTTAAAAAAAATAAAGAAATAATTACAAAAAAATTTTTACAATATTATAATGTAGTAACATTCAAAAAAATTTTTTTATTAAATTTATTGCTTGAAAAAAGAAGAACAAGTATTATAAAAATTCAATCATATATAAAAATGAGAAGTATATATCAACAAATTCATTATATATTATATAAAATGAAAACAAATTATACAATTACTTATCCTTTTTTTGCTCATGATGTAAAAATTGAAATATATATTTTAATGAATAGTCTTTTATTTGGAAAATTTGGTGATTTTAAATTTTCTATTAGATCATATAACTTTGATTATTATCACATTTTAGATATGTTTATTTTATTTATTCAACCTAAAGAATTAGAAAAAGGAAAATATAGATGTCAATTAATTGTTGATAATTGTGTTACATGTGATGGTAGATTTCCTCATATTGAATTTTCTGATGGAAAATTTTATAATTTAATTAATTTTAGTTTAACAAATAATGTAAATAATTATGATGATAATGAACAAGAAAGTCCTAGTGAAATGGAAGAAAAAGAAAATAATTCAAATAAAAGTTTAAATAATGGATTAAAACATGATAATAATCAAAGAGATGATTTTTCAGCTTTTGAAGATTTAAGAACAAATTTAGAAAGTAATATTTTTGAATCTAAAATGGAATTTGTAAGGGAATCTTCTTTTAAAGATTTAATTGACTTTAATTGAAGATAATTTTAATTTAATTCAATGCATTTTAAATAATATTTATAAATAATTTAATTAATTTAATATAATTTTATATTATATTTATTTATTTTAATCTTATAATATAAATATAATTAAATTAAAAATGCTAAAGTAATATATAATTAATTATTTCCAAATAAATTTCCATATTTTTTTTTGTTTTGATTTTGATTATTTGGTTGAGCATTTTGTTGAACAGGTGGATTTGGTTTATTTTGATTATTAAAGGCATTTTGTGGAACAGTTGCAGGTTGTTGTTGTTGTTTAAAAGAATTTTGTTGTTGAATATTTTTTTCTGGTTTAGGAGGAGCAATATCACTATCATTTATATCTATTTTCATAACAGTCATTAAATCAGGATCTCTTCTTATAATTTTTTGTGCGTTCTTCATTACTTTAATTAATTCTACTAATTCTTTTCTTCTTATAGCTATATGTTCTGGTTCATTTAATAAACTAACTACCTCATTAGATTTATATAATTGATTATATAATTCTATTTGCATATTATTTTCAATTTCTTTAACTAAATTATTACCTATACATTTTGGAATTGAATCTCTTAAATTTCTTACTATCAATTTGAAATAGGCTTCTATTCTATTTCTAATTTCTTTTACAAAAATAGTTTTAGCATCAACTGGAGGTTGATAACCTCCATTATTATTATTATTGTTATTATTATTTGGATTGTTATTATTCATATTATTATTGTTAGGCATTGGTCTTTGATTTTTAGGAATAAATGTTGTAAAATTATTTAAATATTCAGTATCGTTTGTAAATAAATAGTTTATTTCCATATCAACTATATTATCAACAAGATATTTTGCTTTATCTCTTACTTGAACTAAGAAGGTATTTATAAAATCACCCATATCATTAATAATTTGTGGAAATCTTTGAAATGATTTTTCTAATATTTTTCCTGATAACATTTCTATATAATTATATACTTCTTGAAAACATTCTTCAATTGGATCTTTTAATCTTTCTAATTGTGGAGTTAATAAATAAATAAAAGCATCAACAGAAGGGAAACCAGGAATAGAATCTCCTTCATGAACTGTTAAAGCATATTGAATATCTTCATCTTTATATCCAGCTGTTGCTTTATAATCTCCTGTAAATTCTTCTAATAATTTTTTATATAAAATTTTTATTTTATATCCACCTTCATCTTTCAAAAATGATAATTTTTTATTATCAAATTTTCCTCTTAAAACATTTCTAAATATATCACAATATTCATTTAACATAGTCCATAATAAACTCATTTTTCCAGCATCATCTAAAGGCATAGGTTGACCTAAAGAAGCTAATTCTTCTTCAGCTGTTTTAATATGATCATTTACTGCTCTAATAATTCTAGGAAGATTTTCTCTTATAATTTTAAAATATATTTTTGTTAATTTATTAATTAAAACATCAGTTCCTAAATATCCTTGAGGCATATTTTTATATATTGGATGAGATTTAAAAAATTCTTTTTCTTTTTTTAATGCTTCACCCATTGGTATTTTATTAACTAAATCTTGTTTAGATCTATTTTTAACTCCAACATATCCTAATTTTAAATGAATTTCTTCATTTAATAATGCTTTTCTTGCATCAGTTCCTGCATCCATAATATCTAATTTTGTCAATACTCCTAGAGTTCTTGAACCTCCAACATCTATTTCTTTTGCTAATTTAAGACCATCTGAAGTAGCAATATCACTATTTGCTGCTATAACACATAATATAATTGTAAGAGGATCTTTAATATATCTAGTTGCCATATCTTTAGTAATTTGTTCAATATTTTTTGGTTGTTTTCCAACAGGAACTCTTGTTACACCAGGTAAATCTACTAAAGTAAGATCAGGACAAGTTTGTGAATAGACATTTAAAACAATTGGCTTATCAACAATATTTTTATCCTCTTTACATACTTCATCTGTTAATGTTTCAATCATCTCTCTTACTTTATTAAAATCAGTAAATTTTTGTCCTTTTCTTTCTTCAAAAATTGCCCAGGGTTCTCCATGATTAATATGACATAAACGAAGTTCTAATGGTCTTCTTGTAACAACTCCATCTCCTCTAGGTAAAAAATCTAATCCAACTATTGATTCTAAAACTGATGATTTTCCTGAAGATTGTGTTCCTAAAGAACAAATACGAGGTAATTGAATATATTCATTTACTCCACAATCTCTCAACTGATCTATTAGATTTATAAGTTTACGTAATTTTTGAAAAAGAACATTATCATCATTAGCAGCAATATCTTTAGACATTTTTAAAATAAATAAATATTAAAAATTAAAATAAATATTTAATTATTTTATCAAAAAATATATGATTAAATATATATATATAACAAAGCAAAATTTCAAAAATATAATCTCATCAATATATAAAACAATATAAGTAACATAAATAAAATGAAATAATTAAAATATAAATATTAATATATAAATTATATGAAAATTAATTTATAATAAACATATAATTAATAAAAAAAATAATTATTTTTATTGAAAATTTAATATTTTAAAAAGTTATATTATTAATTAATTTTAGTCAGAAAAAAAATTATTCAATTTTACTTTATAAAAAATATTATATATATATATATAATAAATAATTTTAATTTAAATTAATAAAATTTATTATTATTAATTTATTTTAAAAATTATTAAAAATAAACAATATAAAACAATAAATAAATTTATTTTAATTTTAAAATTACTCAGTTTATTAAGAATTTTTTTAATATAAAATAATATGAAAGAAAAAAAAAATAAAAATTTAAATTTTTCAATAAATAATAATGAATATGAAAATTTTGTTGATAAAACATCAAATATTTCCGCAAAACCTCTAAATCCTCCAAAAATTTTTAGAAATCAAAAACCAACAAATTCTTTAATTCATTCAAAAACATTAATTTCAATAAAAGAACCTATGAAATTTAGTACTTTATTAAGAGAAATTGATTTTAACTCTTACAGAACAACCAAATTAGCTTTAGATGATTTTGAAAATCAAAATCAAAAAGAACAAAATCATAATATAAAATATAAAAAAGAAAATTTAAAGATTTTAAATAATAAATATAATTTAGTAAATGCTCCTTTTGGAAATAAAACAAAAAGATTTAAATGGCAAACAAATAAAAATTATTTTTATATGATGGAAGAATTAAAAGGAAAAACAAAAAAATATTTAAATAAAAATAATTCAGAATCTTGTGAAAATATTAATAATAAAAAAATTAAAAATAATTTTGCACACAATTTTTGGATGTTTAATAATTTGAATACTAAAAGAATTATTGAACCACAAAAAGATTTAATTCCTAATTTAAATAATCAACAAAGGAAAAAAAAAATTTTAAGAAATTCTTCGACTGGCTCAATAATAAATTTAATTGAAAAAACTCCTTTATATATAATTCCAAAAACCAGGAATAAAATTACGGAAGATAATAAAATTTTTTCTAAAGAATTTTTCACATATAATGATTTTAAAAAATCTAAAAAAAGTGTTGATTTAAATAAATATAAAAAAATGGGTTATGCTGGATGATAATGATTTAATTAGAAAAAATTTTTGGTGCTATTATATGTTTACTTAAATTATTTTTTTTGATTAAATGAAATAATTGTATTTAATTTATAAATATTATTAATATTATATTATATTATTAAATTATAAAATTATATTTTAAAATGCAAAATCAAAATAAAATTCAAGATTCTTTTTTTATTTTATTAGCAGCAGAATCAATAAAATATATTTTAAATAAAAACATTGATAAAAAAATTAAAAAAACACAAATTGAAGAATTAGGAATTCAATTAGGTGAAAAAGAATCAAATCATATTATGAATGATAAAAATTTTAAATTTGATGATTATGACAATAAATATTCAAAAATTATTAAATCTATGGCTTCTATACAAGATATTATATGGATTAATATATTTAGAATGGATAATTTTCAATTAAAAACAGACGCTAATAAAAGTATTTTTTATATATATACAGGTGATATAAAATTATATAATTTTTTATATACAGAAAAAGGAATGAATCAAAAAAATGAAGTTTTAGAAGCAATTTTATGGTTTATTGGTGGTATTATAAAAGGAACAGCAAATGTTTTTAATATTGAATGTATAACAAATGGACAAGTGAGAAAATGGGAAGAAACTGATTATCAAGAAGGAGAAAATAAGATAAAAATTAAACCATCACAATTTTTTTTTGAATTTAATGTTAATATATTAAATAATGAAGATAATTAAAATTTTATTTAAATATTTTTTATTTTTAATTAATTTAAAAATAATGAAAACTAAAAATGATATTATTCGACTTAAAAAAGAAATTCAAATTTTAAAACAAAAAAATAATAATATTACAAATAAATCTATAGATATTTTTCAAAATAACAAAATATTTAATAATAATATTAAAAATAAAAAAAATATTTATAATAGTAATAATTCTTCATTAAGTTCATTTAATTATGATTTATTAGAATTAAATAATAAAACAAATACAGCTTCTCCTTTTAAAGAATCTTCAAAAAATTCATTAATTTTAAATAATAGTCATAATATAACACCTAAAACACCTTTTCAGTCATCATCAAGCTCTTTAAATTTAAATAAATTTAAAATAACTTCAACAAATTTTTCAAATAATAAAAATTATGATTTAAACAATAATAATAATTATAAGCATAATAATCAAAAAAATAATAATATATTTTTTAATCCTAAAAATAAATCTTATGTCCCAAGAAATAATAGTGTTGGAATGAAAAATCCTTCTTCTTCTTTTTCATTGACTTCAAATATTTCTTCAATTCATTCTACCTATAATAATAATAAAAATCCTTTAAATTCAATTACAAAATTTATAAATAATATGAATGAAAATACTCAAGATAAAATAGAAATGATTAAATATTTATCAATACCTCAATATATGAATATGATAATAGGAAATAATAAAATAAAATTTTTATTTATTTTAGTTCCTAATAAAATATCATATTTAAATGGAATTGAAAGTTATGTATTTCAATGGATGGATATTCATAATCAAAAATTTGTTGGAGGTTTTGATTTGATAAAAGTAAATTCATGTATAATAAATAATATTAATCCAAATAATTTTTTATTAGAAACTTTTGATGGAAATAAAAAAAGACAATATGAATTAAATGCAGAATCATTAGAAAAATGTTCATATAATGTTAAATGTATTAATTATTTAAGTCAATTAGAAAAATGTAAATTATTTAATACAGGTTTTAAATAATTAATTTTTTATATTTAATATAATATTTATAAATACTAATATTATTTGTTCTTTAAAAACATATTATTTTATTTAAAAAAATAAATGATAATGAAATTTTATTAAAATTTTATGCTCGAAATTCCATATTAACCGCATCTTTATCATTAATTATAAACATATTATTTAATGTATCAATTAATTCATCCATTGAAAGATTTATTAAAACAGGCCCTTGTTTATTATTTATAATTGCATTTACTTTAATATTATTATCATAATCAGCAAATTGTTTATATGAATGCATTTTTTGACCTTCTCTTAATAATTCAATTCCTCTTAAAATTGTTAATAAATTTGAATAAACAACTTGATCATTTTTATTAGTAGATAATTTAATTAATTGTTGAGATACTTGCAATTTTTGTTTCCATTTTTCTTCAAAACTAGTCAACATTTTTATTTCATTTTCTAAATTACTTTTAATTGTTTTAATTAATTGTTCTCTTCTTGTTTTTATTATTTCAATTAATTTATCACTTTCTTTATTTATTCTTTCAATTAATGTATTTGTAGTTTGTGTTAAAGTTGTTTTACATTGTCTAATATTCATTAATGGTTTATCACAATAATCATGTTTTAATAATTCTGAATTTTTATCAATTTTTTCACGTAAATAAAAACTTAATTCGTCTAATGATAAAAAATTATGATTTTTATGAATATTTGGAGATTCAAACATACAATTAGCACATACATAACATAAACAATCTTTACAATATCCTTCAATTTGTTTATTATGATTTTCACATAATAATTTTTTTGTTGTGTTATTTTGATTTTCTTCTGTTGAATTTGTTTTTTCCATTATTAAATTAAATTTTATATATTTAAATTATATATTTTTAATAAAATTATTAATCTTTATATTTATTTTTTAATAATATTTATTTATTTTAAATATAATAGGTTTAGATATTTATATTTTTTATTGATTTTTAAAACTAATTATTATTTGAGTTATAATAAAATTTATTTTTTTATGTTATTTAATTAAAATATTTTATCAAAATAATTTGATATATTATGTATAATTATTCCGACAAAAAAATTATATAAATAATATAATTTTTTCTGTAATATAATTAATTTTAATTTTATGAATATTAACTATGCATATCAAAATTATTTTTTATATGCAACTCTCAATTCATTTTATAAAAATATTTAAATTTATTAATATATAAAAATATAAATATTAATTATTTTATGGTTATAAAATTAAATATATTCTCTATTTCAAATATTAAAAATATTTATATATTTTTATTTAATTTTATTTAAATAAAATTGATCATCTTGTTTTTTAATTAAATTTTTTGGTTTTATTATTTTTTTACTTAAACCTTTTAATAAAGAAATATAATTATTTTCCATTTTAAATATTAAAGATTTTAATTGATTAATTTCAAATTGAATATTATTTTGTTGTTTTTTTTCTTGATTATTAAATTCTTTTTTATCATATAAATTATTATTATTTAAATCTTTTTTTTCATATTTATATTTATTAATAATATTTATTTTAGTTTTATTATATATATCTATTTTTTCTTGTATTTGCTTTATATTGTTTTGTATTTGTATGATAAAATCATTATTATATTGAATTATATATTTATAATTTTGTATTTCATTATTGTAAGAATAAATATTTAAAATACATTTCATAATCTTAAATAAATTATAAAAATATTCATAATTTTGATTATTCATATTTTCATCATTAAATTCATCTTTTACGAGATTTATTTGTTTTTTAATTTTATTTAAATATTCTTGTTTATTTATATTATTATTTATATTTTCTATGTTTTTTAGTTCATTTTTCATTGATTTTTTATCTTTCATATTATATAAACTTATTATTTTCATTTTATTTCCGTTTAAATTTTCTAAATTTAAATTTAAAAATGATGATAAAAAAATTGTAATTAAATAAATATTATTATCATTTTCTTCTAAATTCACAATATATTTTTCATTAAAATTGTCAATCAATAAATAACTATCTTTTTTTAATTCATCAACAGTTAAAATTAAATTTTTTAATTCTATTTCTTTTTTTTTAATTAAATTTTGTTTTGTTTCAATTTCATTGTTTAATTCAATTATTTTATTTTTATTAATTTTTATGAATTCATTTATTGTTTTTATAGAATAATGTTCTTTTTCATTATTTAAAATATTTATTTCTTCTTTATTATCTAATAAATTAACAAAATAATATTCTTGAAAATCATTATTTTTTGAATTATTATTTTCATTTTCTAATTTTTTAATTGAATCAATTTTTTCTGTGATTAAATTTAAAATTTCAAATGTATTTTTATAATTTTCACTTATTAATTTATATATTTCTTGGTCTTGATTAATTATGTTATTTAAAATACTTTGACGATCTGTTTTATTAATTATTTCTTTAATTTTTAATAATTCTATTTTATTAGGTATAAAACCTTTATAATATTCTCTTAAAATATAACTTTCTTCTGTTTGGTTGTTTATCATTATTTAAAAATTAAAAAATAAAATAATTTATATTATTAATAAAATGTTTTAATTATTATTTCAAAAATTTAATATGTAATATTTATAATTGTTTTATTACGCAGGATTAAATTATTGATTAAATATATTTAAATAATTTATAATAAAAATATTATATTTACATTATGTTTATATTATTATTAAATAGAATAATAATAAATTAAATAAATATTTTAATTTTAATTTTTAAAATTTATTTAAATTATTAAAAAAATTATTCATAAAAAATAATAATTTTAAAAACAAAAAAATAAATATATTTAATTTCATATATAAAAAATGTCAAACCTTTTAAAAGAAATGAAGCCTACTCAAAGCAATACTTTAGAATTAGATTTACAAAAAATAAATGAATCAATAAAATCAGAAGGTAAATATGAAGTAGAAGGTGCATTAATTAGAAAATGGGAAGGAGAAGATGAATCAGATAATTTTATTGCTCAAATTAAAAATCAAACAACATCTTTTATAGGAATATTAAATGGAAGATTTGAAAGGGATGGATATGGTTTAAATAATTTTGAAAATGGAGATCAATATTTTGGTTATTTTGAACATGATCTTCGTTCAAAGCATGGAATATATTTTTGGGCAGATGAAAAAAAAGGAAATTATATTCATAATGAAGTTTATTATGGTTTTTGGAAAGACAATAAAAAAGATAATCATGGTTTATATTTATGGATGGACGAACCAGAAAATAATAAAGAATTTGATAATGCAAATTTTGATGCGTTTGTAGGAGAAATTGAAGAAGATAAATATAAAAAAGGAACATATTTAAGTAAAAAAATTGATGATTATTATTTATATCATGGAAATTTTGATGAAAATGGAAGAAAAACAGATGATAATGCCTTTTTTTATTCATCTAAATTTGATAGATTATTAAAAGGTAAAATTGTAAATGATAATTTTGAAAATGGATATGTTGCATTTTTTGATAGTGAAACCGGATTAATAAATGATTTAGTTTATTGCACTTTTGGAGGAGATGGAGATGTGACTTCAATTAAAAGAAAAGATGAAATAGATGAAAAAGAAAAAGAAACTGTTGAAAAAGAAATAAATGATTTTAGAAATGTTATTTTAGAAGTAGATTATTTTGGAAATATATATGAAAAATATAAAGAAATTAAAGAATTTATAAAAGAACATATGGTTAGTTTGGATGTTTTAGATGATAAAGAAAAATTTCCTGAAATTATAAAATTATGTATTAGCTATAATTATAATAATATTTATAATGATATAGAAAAAAAAGTTTTTGGAAGAAAATTATAATTTAATTTATTAAATGTTAAAATATAAATAATAAAATAATTTTTATTTATTTAATTTAGAATTATTTATATTATTATAAAAATTATTTGCTAATCTCATATATGGTAATTTATGTAATTTTTTAATTGGATTTTTTGGAATCTTTTTAATTTTATTATCTATATATTTATAATAATTATTTACTAAGAAATTATTTACTTTATTATTTTGTTTTATATTAACATCAACACAAGATTTTGAATGTTTCATTTCATTCATTAATTTTTTTAATTGAATATTTTTAATTTTTAACCTTTTTAATTCCATATCTTTAATTTGTTTATACGTATTAAAAAAATCTTCAGACATATTAAAATTTTCATAATTTTTAAAATTTTTATTTAATAAATTTCTATTGTTTTTAATTTCTTTTTTAATTAAATCAATTTTATTTGGTTTTTGTTGAGATTTAAAATGAATTTTATAAGTAGGATATTGAGTGTTTCTATGTTCTAAATAATTTAAATTTCTTAAATGCATTAAATATTTAATATCATCAATTCCATGTTCAGAGCTTTTAAATTTTAAATTAGATGAATCACAAAACATATTTTTCTGTTAAAAACAAAATTTATAAAATATTTTTAATTAATAAAAATAAACTATAATTTAATAAATTTATAATAATTATATTAATAAGATTAATTTATTAAAACTTTTATGAACAATTTTAATTGAGTATTTCACAAATATATATAATTTCAGCTTTAGATTTTGGATTACGTGCTTGAATAAATAAATAGGCATCTTTTTTTTTAGTCATATCAATTTTAATTACGCTACCTAAATCATTATAATTAATGGCATATCTTAATTCCCTATTTTTAAATGTTATTGTCATATAATCTCCAGATTTTAATGGTCTAGTTGATTTATTAAAACAATTTTTCCACCCAGAATTTTGTGAATAAAATTGAATTAAATCTTCTAATATGCAATAAACGTCATAAGAAGGACAATTAAAATCATTTTGTTCATTTACTATTTCTTTCGAAAAAGTAATTCCACTTCTTACCCAATCAACTGAATCAAATAAAATTTTTATTTCACAATTTTTTGGTAAAAGATATTTAGATATGTTATAAATTTGGGAGGTATATCTATTATCATTTTGAAATAAATAGCATGTATTTTTACATTCATAATTTTTTCCTGCATTTAAACATCTAAGACAGATGACTTTTTTACAAATACATTTTCTTAAATTTTGGCTTGATCCACAATATCTACAATTTAATATATAAAAAGATTTTTCATTGTAATGTTCTTCTAAATGATTTTGAAATTGATTTCTATAAATTTTACATTTACAAAACCCACATTCATAAAAAATATAATTACATTCATTAGTTAAATGATTTTTTAAATTCAAAAAATGACCTTCATAATTACAAGGAAAATTAGGACATTTTATTTTTTGATATTCGCATTTATTTTCATGTTCTAACATGTCCCAATATTCAGCTGTATAAGAACAATCAGGATAATTTATACATTTTAATTGAATTAAATTTAATAATTTTTTTTCATTAATTTTGGCTTTAATTACTTTTAAATTATTACATGTTTCTGAGGGACATTTTTTATTTATTTTAATCCAATCATTTATACATTCTTCACAAAATAAACAACCACAGTTTTCACATTCAAATGGTTTATATACAATTTCATTACAAATGGAACATTTTATTAATTCTTCTATTAAACTTATTTTGTTTATATTTATTAATCTCTCTTTATTAATTCCATATTTTTTAAATTTTATTAAAGTATTTTCAATTTCTGTTGAAATATTAGATATTTCTGTCATATTGATAAACGAAAATTATATTTATAAAAAATAAATAAAATTTAAATTTATATTATTTTTTATTAATTTAAATACAATTTAAATGAATTCTAATATCAATATGGAATTTAATGTAAAATTTGATAATGATGATTATATAATTACTTTACAATCGATACTTAATGATAAATTATTAATTATAATTGAAGATGAAATAAATAGCATTTATTGGAAAAAAGAATTAGATGAAAATATTGTGAGTAACATTACATCTCAAATGGGAAGTTATAAATCATTAGAAGTTTTTTCAAAAATGCTTATTGCAGCTTTATCAAATCAAAATGAAAATATTTCTTTAAATTTTTGTAGTTTACAAGAAATTCAACAAATTACAGGAAATAATAATATTAATAATAATAGTTTATCAAATACTTCTAATTCAAATTTATTAAAAAATAATTCAGAAAATATCAAAAAATATTTATTATTAATTTATACTCAATTTGAAAAAGTAATTTTTCCTATTCAATTAGAATATTTAGATAAAAATGCAAATCCTGACATATTACAAAGAACAATTGCGAGATTGAAAAATCAAATAAGAAATAATAAATTAAATTCAACTGTGAATTCAAATTTATCAATGCCTATTAATTACAATGAATATGAAAAATTAAAAGAAGAAAATTTAAAATTAAAAAATACTGTAATTTTATTAGAAAAAAATCGTCAATTAGGAGCAGTAGAAAATGATGATATTTATAAAAATTATTCAGAATTAAATGAAGAATATGAAAAATATAAAACAAATGCAGAAAATAGAATAAAAATGCTTACAAAATCATTGGAAGAACTTAAAGAAAATCAATTTAAAGAAAGTAAAAATTCATTTTATGAAAAAGGAAAGAACAAAAATAAAATAATCGATTTAGAAAAAAAATTAGAAATAGCAAGTGACATAGTAGCTAATGAACGTAAACAAGGAGCAAAATTTATAGATGAAAAAAATAAAGAAATAGAAAATCTTCAAAAAGAAATTAGATTCTATAAAGAAAATGAAAAAACATTAAAAGCCAAAATATCAAGATTAGAAAAAGAATTAGAAAGAAAAAATAAAGAAAATTCATATTATAGATTTGGAACTCCAAAATCATCTAAATCATATAGAAGTGCAGGTTCATATACTAATTCATATATGAGTGGATTTAGTAAAAAAACAACTACGAGTTATTTAAAAAAAAATTTAATTCCAAACAATCCTTATGATAAATATAAAGGATTAAGAGGAAAAAATTATAAACCATTTAGTTTTTTAGATAATAAAAAAAAGAAAAATACCTATTCAAATAATTCAAAAAAAAGTAAAGGAAGTAGCATAGGAAGTAAAAGTATAAAAAGTGGGTCTAATTATAGTAATAGTTCTGCTAAAAAAAATTATGGAGGGAAATATGTATCACCTTATAGATATAATAAACTTCCTAATTATTTAAATGGAAGAAGTGGAAGTAATAAAGGAAATAAACCAAATTCTAAGGGTAAAAATTATAATAATATTTCTAATAATAATAAATTTTCATATAATAGTAATATTAATAAAAAATCATTAAATTCAAATAATATTACAACAAATAATGCAAATAAAAAAATGGATGTTAAAGAAAGAATTGGAAGATTAGAAAAATTAATTAATACTTGTAATTATAATAAATAAAAAAATTTAATATTATTTATTTATATAAATATGTTAATATATTAATATTATTTTATTTTATAATATTTTTTAATTGAAAAATTGAATATAAATTAAATTTTATATTTTGTAAAGAAAAATGAAAAATTCGAATAAAAATGACATAATGAATAATTATGATAATTATATAAATAACATATTAAAAAAAATTTTAAATAAAGATAAAAAAAATTTTTCAATAATTCGTAATGCAATTTTATTAAAAAAAAGATTTACTTTAAATCCTTTAATATTAAAAAATGAACCTCAAAAAGATAAATCAATGAATATTGAAGATAAAAATTTAATAAATAACTTAAATGAATTTAAAGAAGATGCTTATAATTTAATTCATAATTATAATCAAGAAAAAAAACGAGCTTCAAATCTTGTGATAAATAATAAAATATTTCAAAAAGATTATAGTAAAATGCATCATAGGCAAAATAATATTCAAGATAATTATTATTTAAATAAAAGTTGGATGGTTGATACTGTAAATAAATATTATAATAAAGGATTTCAAAAAGTTCCTTCTTTAAATATTGAACGTAATATTTTTACTAATAATCCTTTAATTATTGGTGATAGTGAATTACTATCATTTTTTTCTTTTTATAAAAAAGAAAATTCTGCGCAAAATAGTAAAAATTTTTTAGAAAAAAGTTTGAATATTTTAGAAGAAAAATTAGGATTAAAAAATTCTGGAAAAAAAGAAGATGAAAATGAAATAAAAAGAAAAAAAAAGCGAAAATTAAAAGAAGAAATTGAAGAAAATTATAATAAAATAAATAAAATAAAAGAAGATGTTGTTAAATCAAATGAAATATTTAATAATTTAGATTCAATAGATAAAATTTTTCATAAAAAAAAAATTCCAAAATTAAATTTACTTAATATTAGTAAAAATAATAATGATAATAATAATAATAAAGATAATAAAGATAATGATAATAATTTAATAAATGAATATTCTTTTATAAATAATAATAAAATTGTTAGAAATATAAAAAATAATAAATTTAGTAAAAATTCAATTTTTAAATATTATATTAGAAATTCAGATAATATAAAATCTTTAAGTTCTAATTTTTCAACTAAAGAACAAGAAAATAGTTTTGATTATTCAAGTTTTAGAGATAATTTACTATTAAAAAAACAAATAAAATCAAAAAATAATTCTTCTTCAAATTTAAATTCAAATATTTTAAATGATTTTAATGAAAATTTAATTAATAGTTTAACTTATAATCATTCTAATAAAGATTTTATTAAGAATGTTTATAATGTAATTAAAAATGATGATAAAAAATTTTATTTTTTTGAAAAAGAATTTTATAATTTTTGTGTAAAAAATAATAGATTAATTAATAAAGATATTTCAAAAAAAGGTTTGTATTATAATTTTCTTAATATAAAAAAAGTGTTTAAAAATAATGATAAAAATATTATTTTAAAAATATATGAATTAAAAAATAAAGAAGCAAAAAAAACATTTTTTTCAAATTATCAAAAAGAAATTTTATTAAAAAATGATAATTTAAATATAAAATTTAATAAAATTGATGCTTTAGTTAAAGAAAAATTATATGATTTTAATGAAGATAAAAATTATAATAAATAAAAATTTTTATAAATAAAAAATTTTTTTTTGTAAAATAATTTTCACATTATAAATAAAATTCAAATTTAAATAAAAATATAATTAAATATAAAAAAAAATATTAATTTACTTTATTAATTATTCTTAAAATTGAATCATATTTTTTTTCCAAAAATTCTTCAGTTTCATTAATTCCTTTAAAAATATCCGATCTTAATTTTTTAATTAAATTTTCAAGAGTTTCATTTTTATTTTTTAAAATTTCAATATCTTCACTATTATAATCAAATAATTTTTTAATAGCAGAGTTTTTTTCTTCAATATTAGATTGAATATGTTGAATAAATTTTTCATATTCTTCTCGAATATGTTTTTCAAAATGGTCAATTTCTTTATTTTGAATATCAATATTTGCTCCATAATTATCAGAAAATTCTTTTAATTTATTATTAACATTTGAATTAAATTCTTTGAATTGAATTAAAAATTCATTTTTCATTTTTTCAAATGTGTTATTATGATTATTAAAAATTTCATCATAATTTTTTATTTTATTTTCAACTTCGTTTATAATTTTTTTAATATCATTTTTGAATAAATTATTATCTTTTTGATTTGTTAAAAAATCACTTTGAAATTTTTGAATATTATTTGTAGAATTTTTTTGATTTGATTTAATAAAATCAATGTCTTTTTTTATATTATTTAATTCTTGATTAATATAATTAATTTGTGAATGTAAATTAGAAAAAATATCATTTAATTTTTTTTCAAAAAAATCAATTTTTGAATTTGTAGAATTTAATTCATTTCTATAATGATTAAATTCAGTATTCATAATATTTTGAATATTATTAATTTTAGAAAAAATTTCTTCGAAATTAATACAATTTTGATAATCATTAAAATTATTATTATTAATATTATTTAAATTTTTTTCAATCATGCTATTTTTTAAATTTTCTAAATTTTGATTAAAAATTTCTTCAAAATGTTCATATGAACCTTTCAATGAATTTAATTGACTTGAAAATGCTTCATTTGTTGTTAATGTATGTTTTTGTAAATTTTGTCTTTGATTAATTTCGTTATTTAAAGTTTGAAAAATATTTTCATTGTTTTGTTCTAATTTTGATATTTTATTATAAAGATTTTGAATATCAATGTTCATTTCTGAAATATTATTATAAATTTGAGAAGGATTCATAATAATTTTAATTTAATTTAAAAAAAAAATTAATTTTTTATAATTAAAATATTAAATTTATATTTGTTAATATTAAATTTTTTATTAAAAATATTTTTATTTATAACCAAAATTAAAAATGCTATAATAATACATTTTGATTTTTTTTTATTTTGAATTAAAAATTATTTACATTTTATTTACTTTTTTTTAAAATCACAAAATTTGATATTTTATTAATAATATTTTCTGAATCTTCTCCATTTTGAATGTCTTTTGTTATTTCTTTATCTATAAATTTATCTTTTTCAGAAAATCTATTTAATTTAGCATTACAATAATTTACTGTTAATTTTTTTGAATTATTTTTTTTGGGATTTTCATTTTTAGTATAAAAAACTTCGTTTTGATAAAGTTTTTCTTCGATTTTATTAACTCGAAATTCAAATGTTGATTTAGATCTTTCGTGAGAATTTTTATTATCTGTACAATCATTATTTATATTATTATTATTATTATCGTTATTTATTTCTACTATAAAATTGTTATTTATTTTTTCTTTTTCTTGAGTATCTTCTAAAATTAAATTTGAAACTGAAGGATGTTTTTCAAAAGGAATTATGCTTTTAAATGATAAATGAGGTTTTTTTTTAGGTTTTGTTTGATTTTTTAATTTGTTTGTTTTTAAAAAGTTGTTTTTTTCATTTTTTTTTTCCATATTCTTAATAAAAATTTATAAAGATATTAATTTTTTAATTAAAATTTATATTAGAATATTTTTATTTATATAAAATATTTTATTTATGTTATTTAATATTTTATAATTTATAATTAAATAAATTTGATTCATTAATTGTTATTATTTCACCTTTATAAAAACAATCATATATGTAATTAACTGATAAAATGTCAATAAATTTTAATTTATTTAAATATTTTTTATATTCTTTATTTTCATTTTTATTATTATTATTATTTAATATATTTTTTGAAATTTTATATAAATTATTTATATCTTTTTTTGATATTTTTGTATCATTTAATTGATAATAATATGATTTATTATTATTATTATTATTATTATTATTATTATTATTATTATTATTATTATTATTATTATTATTATTATTATTATTATTATTATTATTTTTAT
>JAEEGK010007346.1_pt1 | contig 26277 bp, 21 predicted proteins | sample 8958771 | NCBI WGS metagenome assembly JAEEGK01 (sample SAMN16246547, study PRJNA631951) | gut metagenome | biome: gut microbiome; feature: rumen; material: SC-attached | host: Bos | place: Iran: Karaj | collected 2018-10 | reverse complement strand
TTCCAATAGCCTGTTTTGTTACTGCCCACGCGGACGATAATTCCCAAAGACTTAAGCACGGAAATATGCTTATATACCTGTCTCTCTTTCAGCTTCATCTGCGCACAGATATCGTTGACAGTAGATTTGGGTTGTTTCCGTATAATGGCAAGCACATCCCAAGTGGACTGCGAGACTTCGGGAAATTTAACCTGCATTTTATCCTGCACTTTATCGTGCACTTTATTTGGAACTTTATTAGGAACTTCAACTTCGTCTATTTCCTCATAGTTCTCCATTGCATCGAGTAAACACTTCAGCATAAACTCCACGAACGTTGTGCTATTACCAGCAGCGTCGCTCTGGGCAATGACACGATAGTATTCCTGCTGATGTTCCCTTACGATAGTTTCTACAGGCAGCCACGCAAAGATACCCTTCCATCGAGAGAGCAACATCGTTTGCCAGAAACGGCCCATACGCCCATTACCATCAATAAAAGGATGGATAAACTCAAACTCATAATGGAACACACACGAATGAATCAATGGGTGCTCTTTGGTGGTGCTTACCCAACGGAAGAGATCCTCCATCAGTTGTGGCACCCGATCAGCAGGAGGTGCCATGTGAAGACAATTGCCATTTCCGTCAAACACTCCCACACCCTCCTGACGGTAGCGACCTGCTTGTTTCACCAGATCTTTCATCATCAGCTCATGAGCCTTCAGCAAATCCTTCTCCTTGAAGGCATCCAGATGTGGCATCAGTCGATAGGCTTCAACAGCGTTCTTCACCTCTTGTATTTCATCAGGAGCGCCCAGCACTCGTTTACCGTCAATGATGTCCGTCACCTGTTTCAGCGACAGCGTGTTGTTCTCGATAGCAAGCGATGAATGGATGGTTTTTATCTGATTCTTCTTGCGCAATATGGGCGAAGGAACGTTCTCACCTAATCGTGCATTGATAATGCCTACCTGTTCTGATATCCCTGAAATCAAATGCAGCATCTCCGGCGTTATGTTGAATGGTGGCTGATACATATTCTGTCTTTATTCAAATACTTGTCGTAATATGGTCTGTTTCAAAATTTCGTTTTTAGGGGTTTATATTCAGTCTGCAAAGATAAGCTAAAAAATCCATTCGGCCAAATAAATCTCCATAATTGTTTGGAGGAAAAGGCATACAAATGACAGTAATGACAATTACAGTTTTATTTTAGGGAAGGGTATAGGAAGAATGAATATTTATTGAATATTTTATGTATATATATTTTATATTATTATAATATATATATTATAATAATATAAAAAGATAAGTCCTACTCTGATGCACAAGCGCAATTTCAAAACTGTAATTGTCATTACTGTCATCGAGCAGCATTTTGAGATGGAAATATCTTGTCAAAATCAGAGCGTGCCTTTTCGCGTGCTTTTGGGGGCTGAACATTTGCAAGAGTGCTATTTTCTTTGTACCTTTGCAGCAGCAAATCAATCGTAAGCCGAACACCCGTCCAATTACGAGAAACGAGGCCTCAATCGTAAGCGGATCAGGATTCAAGCCGAACCAGTCTGAAATGCTGAAAATAGCAGTCGACGGCGAACGAGATAATTAACAATCTATTAACTTTAAAATTTAAAAGAAAGGTAAAATTACGGTACAAAATCCACATCACAGCCGGCAATTAGAGTTGTCTGTCGGACAAAAATCCCATTGCGAATACAAAAAAGATGTGTTAATTATTGTATAAATGTCTAATATTTATATAGAAATTTTTATATTTGCAGCTGAATACGGATTTAACTCCAAATGATAGTAGAAAACTAGATAGTACAAACCATTTAAAATCTTTAAGAAAATGAAATTTAAAATTATGACACTGGCCATGAGTGTGGCTATGTTGGGCATTACATCATGCTCAAAGACAGACGTCTACGACGAGAATCAGCAGAAGGCCAACAAGGCCGCTGAGGAGCAGGTAAAGCAGGAAAAGGTCGTTGACGAGTATGAGAAGAACTTCGTCGATACCTATGGTGAGATCGACCCCAATCAGTCTTGGGACTTCAGCACAGGCGATGAGTACTTCAGCCTTCCTAGCGGTACGAGAGCTGCTACCAGAGATGCCGCCACGTACACGATGACCAAGAGTGAGAGCTACTACCAGGTAGAGCAGTCTACTCTCGACAAGATGAACGCAGTATTTAAAGAGGGCAGAAACAACTACAGCACGGGCAAGAAATTCGCTATGACCGTTCCTGCCAACGATTTCACCATCATGCCTATCTTCATGGGTCAGTCTGGTGGCGACTTCGATCTCTACATGCACGTTGACGGCATTGGCGAAATTCTCGTATGGAGAAAGTGGGAAGGCATTCAGGCTAAGTTTGCCGGTAGCGACGATTGGAAGGACCTCTATACAGAGGAACAAAAATTCGTAGGATACGAATTCTCATTAGAAGATTGGAAATGGGTACCTGTCTATGAGACTGTTCGCAAAACTACCACAAATGGTGAAAACACCAAGAATGCCACCGCTATCCAGTCAAAGTACATCACCTTCCACGGTCTGCCCGAAGGTAAAACAATGTACTTCTACCTGAAAATTACTAAAACTGCTACAGGTTCTCCTGAGAACTACAACGAAGAAGGCCAGTCACTTGGTTCTATAAATGACTTCATGCGTGAGTATCAGTTTGGTGACAACGACCTGACACCTTCAAATCTGCCTGGTGTGGATAAGCCCGAGATTAAGATCATCGGCTGTGAGGATGCCAGCTCTGATCGAATGACTGACAAGGACTATAACGACGTTGTATTCATGCTCTATGGAGAGCCTTACGTTCCCGAGTCGTTCGATGTTGAGGATCTCGAGAAGACCGTTAAGAAGCGCTACTTCGTAGAAGACCTCGGAACCAGTGATGATACCGACTTCAACGATATCGTCGTTGACGTTGTCAGCACCTATACTTATAAGAAGACTACCAGTGACACTGGTATCGTTACCTTCAGCGAAGAGAAAGTTAAGAGCCGCAAGGCTGAAATCAGAGCCCTCGGCGGTACACTCGACTTTGAGCTGAACATCGGTGGCACGACCTGGAAGAAGAGCGCAGATTTCGATCCTAGCGTGATGTATAACACGAAGGAACCTGACTACACCGAAGTGCTTCACACCATCGACCTGCCGAACGAATATGATCCTGCTTCCAACGATATCTCTGTAACTGTTTACCAGAAGGACAGCAACATGCCATCTGCTACCGTGAACTTCCCTGCCAACGGCACCGTTCCTATGATCATCGCAGCAAATGCTTATGAAAAGTGGTCTGTTGAGCGCGAAGCTTTCAAATGGAAGCTGTTTATGGAGTAAGAATAATTGAAAGTATAATTCATTATCAAAGAGCGAAGCCCACTTGCAGGTTTCGCTCTTTATTTTTGTGCTTGAGGGGAAATATCGCAATTAATCCTGAAATTACTTGGAGGTTTCGAAACTTTTGCCTAACTTTGCATCTCGACAAATTCAAATTAACGCAATAATATGATGATGAAAAGACTCTCATTGGCAATCTGCCTTGCCTGCTGCACGCTGGGAATTTCGGCACAGTTTGAGCAGCATGACGACGACACGAAGTATGCAACTGATCTGGTGAAACCCGGTACGCCGGCTCCCGACTTCAAGCTGAAGACCCCCGATGGCAAGACCATCCAGCTGTCGAAATACGCCAAAGGCAAGACGGTGGTGCTCGACTTCTGGGCATCGTGGTGCCCCGACTGCCGTAAGGACGCGCCAGAGGTGGTGCGCATGTATGAGGCCTATCGCCAGCACGGTGTCGAGTTTGTCGGCATCTCAATGGATACCGACGTGGAGGCCTGGAAGAAGGCCATCGACAAGTTCGGCATCAAGTATCCGCAGATGAGCGAACTGAAGAAATTCAAGGAGACCGACATCGCCAAGGCTTACGGCGTGAACTGGATTCCCTCGATGGTAGTGATCGGCGAAGACGGAAAGGTGAAGCTGTCGACGGTGCTGACCTACAAAGTAGACAAGTACCTGAAAGAGTGGACCACGGGCGAGTACAAGCCCTCACGCAAAGGCGAAGAAGTGTTTATCGACGGTGATCACGGACGGCTGAAGGCCATCATACAGTCGCCCAAGCTGCAGGATGGCGAGAAATGCCCGATGGTGGTGTTCTGTCACGGCTTCAGCGGCTCGAAGGACGGTCCGATGTTCGAACTCATTGCCGACACGCTGCAGGCTCACGGCATCGCCAGCATCCGCTTCGACTTCAACGGTCACGGTGATAGCGAGGGCGCTTTCCAGGACATGACCGTGCCCAACGAGATTGAGGATGCGAAGAAGGTGGTGGCTTACATACGCGATTTGAGATATGTGAGCGATCTTGCCATCGTCGGCCACTCACAAGGCGGCGTGGTAGCCTCGATGACAGCCGGACAACTGAGTGAGCAGCAGGGGCAGCCTGCCTTCAAGGCTGTAGCGCTAATGGCGCCTGCCGCTGTGCTGCGCGACGATGCTATCCGAGGCAACACGATGGGTAAGATGTATGACCCGTTTGACCCGGGCGAGTATGTAGAACTGTTCGGCGGTCTGAAACTCGGCGGCAACTATATCCGAACGGCCTTCAGTCTGCCTATCTACGAGACGGCAGCCAAGTATCAGGGCCCGGCACTCATCATTCACGGCACAGCCGACCGCGTAGTGCCTTACACCTACGGCGAGCGTTTCCACAAAATATGGCCGAAGAGCGAACTGGTAATCCAGGATTACTTCGATCACGGTTTCTCGCAGAACATCTACCGCTCGACGGATATCGTAGCTGATTTCCTGATCAGACAACTGAAATAGAAAGAGATGCGTAGCCGACAACAGCTATACGATGCCGAAATGACGTAGGGCATTGAGGATGCCGTCATCGTCGACGGAGGTAGTGGTGTAGTCGGCATCGCGCTTGAGTGACTCCAAGGCATTACCCATGGCTACGCCGATACCGGCAGCCTTGATCATCGAGGTGTCGTTGCCACCATCGCCAAAGGCCATCTTATAGCGGGCATCAAGTCCTAAACGGGCTGACAAGGTGAGGATTCCTTCCCCCTTGTCGGCCCCTTTTGATGTAATGTCGGTAAAGGCTGGATGCCATCTGCCGGAGGTGCAGCCAGGCAGGCGGCTCATCAGTTCCGCCTCGTAGGACTCGGGGAAGAAGGGCGTCAGCTGGAGGATACGTTGAGAGAGCACTTCGTCCAGCGGCTTGGCTAGATGAAGGTTCTCAACGGCTATCTCAACACGGAATATTCGGTCAACCTCGCCTTGCGGATCAAGCACGGCTACATCCTTCTCGCCTACTACTATCACGCCGTAGTTCTTCTCCTGTGCATCGCGAACCAGCGTCAGCACATCCTGCTTCGGGATATCCTTGCACCTAACCACTTCATCACCCACGAAACAGAGGGCACCGTTGATGGTGACGTAGCCGTCGATCAGGTGCTCGATGGCTCCCAGATTGGTGATGATGAGCGGCGGGCGGCCTGTGGCAATAAACACCTTGTGGCCGTTAGCCTTTGCTTGGGTCAGCGCGAGGATGGCAGATGCGGGAATCTGATGGGTCTTGAAACTCACCAGCGTGCCGTCAATATCGAAGAACATGGCATACTTTCCTCCCGACAGCTTTTTATCTTGTGGATTGTCAAACATCATTTTACAGCACAGGCAGGATTTGCTCTCAAAATCCTAATAATTCTTATTTTATTCGGCAAAGATAGTGATTATTCCGCAATTATTGGTAATTTTGCAACAAAAGTTACAAAAAAGTGTACCTTTGCCACTGATATTTAGTGAATTCGTGAATTCTATGATGACAACGACATTAATCATCGGACTACTTATTCCGCTGCTGGGTACGATGCTCGGAGCGGCATTCGTCTTTTTCATGAAAGACGAAATTTCGGCACGTGTACAGAAGTCACTGCTGGGCTTTGCATCGGGCGTGATGGTGGCGGCATCGGTTTGGTCGCTGCTGATTCCTGCGATGGAGATGGAGGCCGACAGCGGCAAATGGAGCGTCGTACCAGCTGCCGTTGGATTTCTGCTAGGCATCGGATTCCTGTTGGCACTCGACGAACTGACGCCGCACCTTCATGTTGGTTCAGACACACCGGAGGGTCCCCGTTCACGGCTGTCTCGAACAGCGATGCTGGCACTGGCTGTCACCATCCACAACCTGCCTGAAGGAATGGCCGTCGGTGTGGTATTTGCAGGAGCCGGACAGGGCGCTGCAGGACTATCTGTAGCATCGGCTGTGGCTGTCTCGCTGGGTATCGCCATTCAGAACGTTCCTGAGGGAGCCATTATCTCGATGCCCATGCGGGCAGAGGGCAACAGCAGGTGGCGTTCGTTCCTGATTGGCAGTCTGAGTGGTGCTGTTGAGCCTGTCGGAGCACTTGCGGTTCTGCTGCTGGCCTCACTCTTGATGCCTGTCATGCCCTACATGCTTGCCTTTGCCGCAGGAGCCATGTTCTACGTCGTCGTAGAGGAACTGATACCCGAAGCCTCCAACGGCCAGCACTCCAATCTCAGTACCATTGGCTTTGCCATCGGCTTCGTGCTGATGATGGTGCTTGATGTCGTGATGGACTAGTTTGAGGGTTAGGGGTTACTCCAGGGAAGAGATACATTCTTGCGGTATCCCATGCCGGTAACGTGACAGATGAGAGCATCGTCTTGATTTGTCACGCGCACCTCTACAAAAGGAATCTTGTGATGGTCAGATACGAAGACAGCTTCTGCTCGGAGTCTGTCGCCTTCATGTGCACTGGCTACAAACACGATGGAATTATTGATGCCGAAGGTGAGCTGTCCGCTGGAGTTCATAAGAGCGGCGATAGCGAGGTCGGCCAACGTGAACAGAGCACCGCCCTGACACACATTACCACCGTTGAGGTGTGATGAAGTGACTGTCATTACAGCCACGGCATGTTGGCCGTCGGCTTCAGTAATGCAGCAACCATTTGCAGCCGCAAAGCGGTCTGACTTATTCAGCAATTCCTTGATGTCCATACCATTATTTCGTTAAAATATGGCGCAAAGGTAACAATAATAATTTAAATTTTCGTACCTTTGCCGGAGATTTATAAGCACAAATGGAAAAAATAGTAGAATTTCAGCCCTTCTCCCAACTTCAGGGAGTAAGCGTCGGGAATGCACAGGACCATGATGCCAAGACGGGTGTGACGGTGTTCTTTTTCCCCAAGGCCTCGATGGCCTCGGCGGTAGTGCTGGGTGGCGGTCCGGCATCACGGGAGGTGCCGCTTCTGGACCCTCAGCGCAATACGCAGCCTCTCAATGCCTTAGTCTTCAGTGGCGGTTCGGCTTACGGCCTGGCGGCTTCCGATGGTGTGGCGAACTATCTTGAAGAAAATGGTCATGGCTATGACACGGGCTTCGGGCTGGTTCCCATCGTATGTCAGAGCTGCATCTTCGATCTGTCATACGGCAAGGGTAACGTCCGACCCGACCGTGAAATGGGCTATAAGGCCTGTCAGAGTGCCATCGCAGGTAACGCGCCACTCAGCGGAAATATAGGTGCCGGCACGGGAGCCACTGTGGGGAAACCCGGAGGCATGGCCTCGGCTCAGAAAAGTGGCATAGGCTATGCTGCAGCACGACTCGGAAAACTGGAAGTGGGTGTGGCCGTCGTCGTCAATGCTTTAGGTGACATCTTCCAGGACGGTGTGAAGATAGCAGGCATGACCACCGCCGACCGCAAAGGCTTCGTAAGTGCCGAACAGGCGTTGCTCATGAACCAGTATTCCGACCTGATAGCAGGCAATACAACCATCGCAGCCGTGTTCACCAATGCCCGCCTGAGCGTGGCCGACCTGCAGAAGGTGGCAAACATCGCCTCCACAGGCATGGCTCGCTGCATACGTCCTGTGTTTACCATGGCTGACGGCGACACCGTCTATGCCATATCCCTCAGCGGCGGTGATGTCCAGTCGGATGTCAACACCATCGGTGTGTTGGCCTCGCTGGTGATGGAGAAGGCTATTGCCGATGCCATCCTCTCCAGTAAGATTTCCGATGAGGAGTATCTTGCCAACATATAAGATTTCATGACGCTGACCTATATCTTCCATAGCGGCTTTGTGCTCGAAACGGAGCAGTCCATCCTGGTATTCGACTAGCTCACGAAAAGAACATTCCATTCTGGGAAATCACCAGAGAGGGTGAAACAAAAATGATTTGAACGATGCTCAGGGACTTCATTGCCATCGACTTCGAGACGGCCAATCAGCAGCCGTCAAGTGTCTGCTCCGTCGGAGTGGTCATGGTGCGTGATGGGCAGATAGTTGACTCGTTCTACAGTCTGATCCAGCCTGAGCCGAACTATTATAACTATTGGTGTCAGCGGGTACATGGCATCTCGGAAAGTGATACAGAGGATGCGCCGGTGTTTTCCAAAGTATGGCAACAGTTGGAGGAACGAATTGTTGAGATATTCTTTTCTGATCAAGATCTTGATGATGTAAGATACCAAATTGCCACTATCCCATTCGTGGCTCATGATGCCCGCTTCGACGAAGGTTGTCTGAAAGCTGTGTTCAGAGTCTATCAGATGGACTATCCAGACTACCGCTTTTACGATACTCTGGCAGCATCTCGCCGGCAATTTGGCCGTTCGCTGCCTAATCATCAGCTCCAAACCGTAGCTGCTGCCTGTGGCTACAACCTCGAGAACCATCACCATGCTTTGGCCGATGCCGAGGCCTGTGCAGCGATAGCATTATATATTTTGTGAGGGCTTGCAACTTTTCATTACGTTCAAACGTCTAACAGATAGAAACTTTTAAAAGATAACGATTATGATACTCTCAACCGCTCGGCGACGAAGGAGACGCTTTGCTTGCAAAGAACCCCATAGATTGAAGGTCACACCATCCGCGAATATAAGGGTATTGTGACAGGTGAAACCATTATTGGTGCCAATATGTTCAAAGACCTCTTTGCAGGCATCCGCGACATCGTAGGAGGCTTCTTTTTATGATAACGACACAATTTCCACGTCCATCCCCATTGGGACTGAAGCGGAAACATGATGCATAAAAAACTCCCGCAAGTCATTGACCTACAGGAGTTTGTGGAGGGTGCCCTCACGGACTCGAACCGTGGACATTCAGAACCACAATCTGACGCTCTAACCAACTGAACTAAGGGCACCATGTTAGTTTTGCGGGTGCAAAGGTACATATTTTCTCTGATTCCGCCAAATTTTTCCCAAAAATAATTCAAAAAAAATTCTCCCAAGGGCTAAATTCCGCATTTTAAAGATGTTGACTGCTCTTGGAAGAAATCATTATGAGACAACCTGGTTCCGTCATTTGATGGTCAGCCAGGAGATAATCAGGCGCGATTTTAATGAGGACAGACAGATTTCGGGAGCACGCGCACCAAGACCTCATACCTGATTCAGGTATCAGGTTCTCACCCGCGATGGTCTGTTTGCACAATACATGACATGATGACAAAGTGACATCGTGACATTAAGGTGTTTGAACATATAGAACGAAGAGAGAAAGAAATGGTAGAGAAATGTATATATTAAATAATATAATAATATATTATTATATTATTCTGTAATAGCATCTGAGCAACTAAGAAAGTGCTTAATGTCACGTTGTCACGATGTCATTGTCACTTTCTTGACACAATGTTATGAGACGCCACAGTGTCGGATCAGACTGAGCCTGGCTATGGCTACCCGTCCTGATAGACGGCACGGCCGACGGGGATAGTCCGCAACCTTCGGGGGAATGCTTCCCACTCTATAGTGCAAGGCATCGCTACAAGGTGTGCAAGGCATTGGAGTGAGGTGTGCAAGGCATCAGAGCAAGGCTTGGAAGTAATCTCTTCCCCTCCTAAGTTAGGAGGGGTTAGGGGTGGTCTGAACAAGGGCTATTTCTGCGCACGGACTCTCCCCCTAAACAGGGGGTGGTCTGAAGAAGCGCCAGTTCTATGGCTTGACAAGCGAGCATTAGCCGTTGTTCTTGCGTCCCTTCGGTAGCAAGCGAGCATTAACCATTGTTCAGACCACCCCGCCTATCGGCTCCCCTCCTAACGTTAGGAGGGGAAGAGGTTACTCTAAGGGCAGAAAATCTGTGAGATCTGTGAGATCTGTGTGACTTTAAATAGTCCGAAGGACGTAAAATTTCTGTGATTTCTGTGATTTCTGTGTGAGACTTGCTTGTCTGGCCGAGTCGTGACAAAAGTCAACGAAGTCAAGAATCGAAACCAAAGGCTGACCAGCATCACGCTGACCAGCCTTCTTGTTACAAAAAACAACTGATTTATTATGAGTTATTTTGCGGGTTGTGCAGGGGCAGCGGGAGCCTCAGCAGCGGGAGCAGCGGGAGCATCGGCTGCAGGGGCAGCGGGAGCCTCAGCAGCAGGAGCAGCAGCATCTTTCTGCTGGCTGGCACCGAAGCCGGGCAGGTTGTTGGGATTGGTGGCGGGAACCTCATAGTTCTCCATCACGGAACCCGTTGAGGAAGCGCCAGGAGCAACGTAAGCGCAGGCTACGCTGAGCACGACCATGGCGGCAGCGAGGCCCCAGGTGGTCTTCTCGATGAAGTCTGTGGTCTTGCGAACGCCACCGATCTGATTGTAACCGGAGAACTGGCTGGCGAGACCGCCGCCCTTAGACTCCTGAATGAGCACGATGCCGATCATGAGCAGTGCTGCAACAACGATAAAAACTACAAATAATGTGTACATTTTTTTAACTATTTATTTTTTACTATTATTAATGATCACTTTCTCTAAAAAGCGTATTTGGTCTGCAAAGTAAGCATTTTTTTTCGGAACTTGCAAACTTAATCGCCTAATAATTTCTAAAGCCTTCGAATATCGACCTTGTTTGATGTAAATTCGGGCTAATGTCTCCGTAAAATACTCCTCTCCGACCTCTTCTTCGGGTTCTTCGGCCACTTTGGGCGTATCATCGGCGGGCAGGGGCACATCGCTGAGCGAGAAGCGCCCTTTGTCAGAATTTATGAATGTATCTATCAGTTGCTGACCTCGCATCTCGGGCACTGGCTCCGGCTCATCGTCAGGCGCCTCGCCCTCGGTATCAAGCAGGTAAGCCACATAGTCGATGGCGGCATCAGCGGGCGTGGGCCTGCGCTTACGCGATGCCGGCTCCTCCTGAGGAATGGTGTCGAGGAAGGTGTCGATAAGTTCGCTGGTGCGGGAAGAGGAGGGATGCGGACTCGGAGCACTCTGGGCAGTCGGCGCGTTCGGAGAGCGATGCAACTGATAGTGGGCAGCCTCGACCATGTTGAAGAGCACGCGGCGGTCGGTGATGTAGATGGCAGCCCGCCGCAGTTCCTCGTCGAAACCAGGGTCGTGGAGCAGATAGAGGTTCTGGAGCATCAGCAGCCGGAGTGTCTGATCGTAGGGGTATAAAGCCACCTGCGACCGCAACTCGTAGAGCGTGTCGCGGTCCAAGTGCTCCGGGTGGTGTATCAGTTCTATTATATCCATTACCAGTTTGCTACGGCTGCATTGAATATTTGTTCGCAGACGTTCTTCACCATCTCTTCGACGAGGGCATCCTGCACGGAAGTGAGCGACTGCGTGGACTCATAATTAGAGGTGGCTGTGAACTGCTGTTCGAAGTCATCAGAATGTTTGATATTGTTGGTGAATCTCACGTTGACCGTTATCGAGAGTTCTACCATCGAGGAGTGTCCCTCGCTCGACACACCCTTGTTGCGCTGGTCGTAGCGGGTGATCTCACCTTCGAGTTTCAGGTCACCATTGCGCCTGACGATTTGCAGGCGGGTATGATCGGAGAACTGGCTCCTGAGTTCGTTGTTGAACATCGGTCCCATCGGTGCCCAGGTATAGGAGGCACGGATGGGGAAATCGGCTATCTGAATGGTCTTCGTCTTCGTGTAGTCGATGCTGGCGCCGTTGAACTTGTAACTGACGGAGCAACCTGTCAACAATATAAAGGTGAAAAGGTATAAAAGTGAAAGGGTGAAAGGGTAAAAAAGTAAAGAGCAGCGCAGACATTTGCCTGCACAAGCCCATCTCATCTGAAAACTATTCCACATCTTCATTTTTTCACCTTTTCACCTTTTCACTTTTTCATCCTTCCTCCGCATCCAGCCCATATTGCTTGAGCCGGCGATAGAGGGTGCGGTCGCTGATGCCGAGTTCCTGAGCGGCCTTACGGCGATTGCCGTGGTTACGCTCGAGGGCCTTCTCAAGCATCGTCTTGCCCAGGTCGTTCAGGTTCAGGTTCTCTGGTTCCTTCTCGGGCTCAATGTATTCCTCGGCCATCGCATCCACGACGGGACTTACATGCTGCACCGGCGATACGGTCTGAAGGGGCGCGAGTTGGGTTGTAGGCACGGCGGGCGTAGAGATCTGCTGTCCCTGCGTCTCATCGAGGCGTTTCTTCAACTGGCTCATTTCGCGACGCATCTCGTTCACGTTGCCGCGCAGTTCGAAGAGTATCTTATAAAGTATCTCGCGCTCGTTCTCAAACGAGTGGTCACCGCTGTCAGCACGATGGATGGTAGCCAGTTGCGTGGTCTCCTGATCCTGCGGGATGAAGGTGCGCAGCATGTCGGCCGTGATGGTGCGCTCGGGGCTGAGCACAGAGATCTGGCGGGTGATGTTCTTCAGTTGCCGGATGTTGCCCGGCCACTTGTAGCGCATCAGCACCTGCTTGGCCTCGTCGGTGAGCACCACCTTGTCCATCCGGTATTCCTCTGCCATCTGCATGGCGAAGAGCCTGAACAGCAGCACGATATCCTCGCCCCGCTCGCGGAGCGGCGGCATCTGCATGGGCACCTCATTCAGGCGGTAGAACAGATCTTCGCGGAAACGGCCTTCGCTGATGGCCTTCTGGATGTTCACGTTCGTGGCAGCGACGATGCGCACATCGGTCTTCTTCACCTCTGTAGCACCAACGGGGATATACTCGCCATTCTCGAGCACTCGTAGCAGCCTGGCCTGTGTAGCCAAGGGCAGTTCACCCACCTCATCGAGGAAGAGCGTGCCTTTGTTGGCTGCGCCGAAGTAACCCGGTGAGTCGTTGATGGCGCCTGTGTAGGAGCCCTTCACATGTCCGAACAACTCTGAGTCGATGGTGCCTTCAGGGATAGAGCCGCAGTTGATGGCGAAATATTTTTCGCGCCGGCGCGGAGAGTTATCGTGGATCACACGGGGGATGATCTCCTTACCCACGCCACTCTCTCCCACGATGAGGATGCTGAGTTTGGTGGGTGCCACCTGCAGGGCTACGTCGAGCACATGGTTCAACGCCTCGCAGTTGCCTACGATTCCATACCGTTGTTTGATGGCTTGTAAATCCATTATCTTCGTTTTTGGCTGACAAAATTACGCATTATTTCTGAAACAACTGCAATTTTGGCAGAATTTAACGAAAAAAAATCATCATTCCTCCGTTGATACAGGCATCCCATCGTCGGCTTTCTTCTGAGGCGTACGCACGGCAAAGCGGGCTTTTTCACCATCCTCGCGCTTCTCGTGATAGAGTTTGGGCAGAGGGTGAGCCAGCGGCTCGTCATAGCCGATGCGGTGGCGGTACATATCGATGGCGGTATAGATGGCCTGTCGCATAGACTGCTCATCGGCCACGCCCTTGCCGGCGATATCGAAGGCAGGGCCGTGGTCAGGCGTGGTACAGATGGCACTGATGCCAGCCTTCAGTTTCACGCCACCATCGACGGCAAGCGTCTTGAAAGGCACAAGACCCTGATCGTCGTACATAGCGAGCACACCATCAAAATCATAATACATCTTCTCGCCGAAGTAGTCATCAGCCACATAGGGGCCAAAGGCCTGAATGCCCTGTTTCTCGAGTTGTTCGATGGCAGGCTTGATGATTGTCTCTTCTTCTGAGCCCAACTGGGGGTTGAGAGCGAGCAGGGCGATGCGGGGATTGGAGATGCGGAAATCACGGCGGAGGCTGGCAAAGAAGATGGCAGCCTTGTCGACGATCTTCTCGACGGTCACGGCTCCAGGCACATCCTTCAGAGGCAGATGGGTGGTCACAAGACCGATGCGCACGAGATCGCTCACCATCATCGTCAGCGACTTGTCCTCCTTCCCCGGATTGGCATTCGAACGCATCGGCGCCTGCACGAGCACATCGTAAAGCCCTTTTTGCAGGTCTTCCTTGGCGCGCGCCACAGCCTTGCGGGCCGCCGTGTCAGACTCATCGGTAGGCGTGCCGAACTCCACCTTCACCTCCTCGTCGAAGGTGGTGAGCAGGTTAAGCCGTCCGTCACGTGCATCCTCAGCCTTGTCGACAATCAAGAACTGCGTCTCAAGGCCAAGAGCCTTACGATGATAACTGGCCACCTTGGGCGAGCCATAGACGATTGGCGTGCAGAGTTCGAGCATCGTCGGATCCTCAAATGCCTTGAGAATCACTTCATAACCAATACCGTTCGTATCGCCATGCGTAATTGCCACGCGAATCTTTCTTTCTTCCATATTATCTCAATTTATTCATTTCTTTCACCTTTTCACCCTTTCACCCTTTTCACCCTTCCTCGCCGTAGACAGGAGTCCGCAGGCAGCAAAGATATCCTGCCCGCGACTGGCCCGGATGGTGGTGAACACGCCGTGGGCCGTCAGATAGTCACGCAGCGCCTCCATGCGCTTCTCGTCAGAGCCAGGCAGGTCGACACCAGGAATCTCATGGAAACGGATAAGGTTCACACGACAGTCAAGTCCCTTCAGCAGCCGTATGATCTCACGGCCATAGACAGGGCCGTCGTTCAGTCCGCCAAAACAGATATACTCGAACGAGCAACGGCGCTGGTGAGAGAAGTCGTACTGCCGCAACAAGGCCACGACCTCGGTGATCGACATCTGCCCCTCGGCAGGCATGAGCCTGCGGCGCTGCTCCGGCAGTGGTGAGTGCATCGAGATGGCCACGTGGCACTCGCTCTCGTCAAGGAAGCGCTGCAGTTTATTCTTGATGCCCACGCTGCTGACGGTGATGCGATGCGGACTCCAGCCGTAGCCATCGCCGGCCGTCAGGATCTCCGTGACTCGCAGCACGGCGTCGAGATTATCCATCGGCTCGCCCTGCCCCATGAAGACGATGTTCGTCAGGCGCTCACGCTCAGGCAAGGCATAGATCTGATTCAGGATGTCGGCGGCGGTGAGATGGCCCTCAAAGCCCTGCTTCCCCGTCTGACAGAAGAGGCAGTTCATCTTACAGCCCACCTGGCAGGAGACACAGAGGGTGGCACGATCGCCATCTGGGATGAAGACGGTCTCCACGAAACGGGAGGCGCCAGAAGACTCTGAGGAATCAGAAATCCCAGAAGACTCTGAGCAACGCACAGGGAACAGATACTTGATGGTGCCGTCTTTCGAGCGCTGGCAGTCGATGGGAGCCATGGCTCCTACGATGAAGTGCGCCTTCAGCCGCTCACGGTTGACCTTCGAGAGATTGGTCATCTGATCGATATCCGTCACATGCTGCTGACAGATCCACCTGAGGATCTGCCCTGCCGTAAAGGCTGGCATCCCCATGTCACGCACAATCGCCTTCAACTCGTCGAGTGAAAGTCCAAGTAGCACCTTTCTGTTGTCGTTAGTCTCCATTTTCGTCTGCAAAGGTACGAATAAGTGCTTGAATTTCCAAATTAAATCGAGTTTTTCCCTAAATTATTTGGTATTCTCGAAAAATATGACGAAATTTGCGCTGAATTATACTTAAACAAACCCTCATGAGAGAAAAAATAGACTGTTTCCTGCCTTGCGACGATAGGACTGGTGCCATTAAGACCGTGGCACAACTCAGAGCCAGCAAGACGGTGCAACACATCTTCCTACTTACCTCCGCCCCACAGCCCACTGACGAATCGCTGAAAGACTGTCAGCAACTGACCGTCGACAACCTCACGAGCAGCAACACCCTGATGACCATCGCCGAGAACGCCAAGGCCGACTACGTACTGCTTCAGACCAAGCCGACAAGGCTGGAACTGGGCGAAGGCGCCTTAGAGCGGATTCTCCGAGTGGCCTCCGACAGCGATGCATCGATGGTCTATGCCGACCACTTCGACCTCATCGACGGCAAGCGTGTGGCCCACCCCGTCATCGACTACCAGTTGGGCAGCATCCGCGATGACTTCGATTTCGGATCGCTGCTGCTCATCAAGACAGCATTGCTCCATACGTTTGCCATGCAGGCCGGCGAGAGCGACTACCGCCATGCAGGCCTCTACGCCCTGCGCCTCTTCCTGAGCCGCAGCGGCAAACTGTTCCATATCGATGAGAAACTCTATTCGGAAGAAGAACTCGACACCCGTGCCTCTGGCGTCAAGCAGTTCGACTACGTGAACCCACGCAACCGTGAGGTGCAGATTGAGATGGAGCAGGCTGCCACTGCCCATCTGGCGGAGATCGGCGCCAAGATAGACCCCTCCTACTACCGTCGTCCTGACTTCAACGAACAGGAGTTCGACGTAGAGGCATCCGTCATCATCCCCGTCTACAACCGTGAGAAAACCATCTGCGACGCCGTCAACTCGGCCCTCTCGCAGAAGACCAACTTCAAATACAATGTCATCGTGGTCGACAACCACTCTACTGACAAGACTACGGAGTTGTTGCAGGCTATCCACGACGAGCGGCTCGTGCATATCATCCCAGAGCGCACGGACCTCGGCATCGGCGGCTGCTGGAACCAGGCTATCAACGACGACCGTTGTGGACGCTTCGCCGTACAACTCGACTCCGACGACCTCTACTCATCGCCGAAGACCCTGCAACAGGTGGTCGACGCCTTCTACAAGCAGAATGCCGCGATGGTGATCGGCTCCTACCGTATGTGCGACTTCGACCTGAACACCCTGCCGCCAGGACTCATCGACCATGCCGAATGGACAGACGAGAACGGCCCCAACAATGCCCTGCGCATCAATGGTCTGGGTGCCCCTCGTGCCTTCTTCACACCCCTGCTGAGACAGATAGGCTTCCCCAACACCTCCTACGGCGAAGACTATGCCTTAGGACTCATCTTCTCGCGCCACTACCGCATCGGACGCATCTTCACAGAACTCTATCTCTGTCGGCGGTGGGGAGGCAACAGCGATGCCGCACTCAGCATCGACCGCATCAACGCCAACAACCTCTATAAGGATCGCTTGCGCACACTCGAGATCCTGGCCCGTCAGCAGATGCTCCAGGGCAAGCAGGAACTGATGAACGACTCACCGCTGCAACGCTTCTTCAATCGCCAGTTGGAGAAGTGGGACGATGCCCGTCGGCGCTATCAGGACCTGCGTAACGTAAAGACACGCGAGTTGGCCGTAGGCGCCTCTTCCGTACAGGTACAGTGGAACCCTGCACGTATCGTCTCCACAGGTGCCAGCATCGACAAGAAGGTGCTCGCTGAGAGGCCTTGTTTCCTCTGCGAGGCGAACCGTCCGAAGGAACAGACGAAGAAATCCGTCGACAGCCATTTCGACCTGCTCGTGAACCCCTACCCCATCCTGCCAGTCCACTTCACCATCCCCAGCGTCAGGCACGAGCCTCAGCGCATTCGTGACAACTATAGCGAGATATACAAACTGCTCGACGAATACCCTGAGATGATGGTCTTCTACAACGGTCCCAAGTGTGGTGCTTCGGCGCCAGACCATGCCCATTTCCAGGCTGGCACCAGCGGGCGGCTGCCCTTGCAACTGTCGTGGCAACGCCTCAGCAGGAATCTCACCACCATCGTCAGCCTCAACGAGGGCGAGGACATCTCACTGATCAACGAATACCACTGCCCTGCCCTGCTCATCCGCTGCCACTCGCAATATAGCGGCGAACAACTGTTCCTACGTCTCTACGAGGCCCTGCCGATGCAGGAAGACGATGCAGAGCCGATGATGAACATCGTCAGTTGGCGGCGTGAGAGACATGGCGACAGCACATCAGGCATCGACGAATATCTGTCTGTGGTATTCCCCAGGGCCAAGCATCGCCCAGACTGCTACTACGCCCAAGGCGACGACCAGTTCATCATCTCGCCAGGCGCACTCGACATGGCAGGGATGATCATCACTCCGCGCCAGGAGGACTTCGAGCGTCTCACCCCAGAGAAGGCCCTTGCCATTCTCAACGAGGTATCGCTGTCGAAGGAACAACTCCAGCAGGTGATCGACCGTCTGCAAGACAACGAGCAGCGTTCTGCGTCCAGTCTTCAGTGCGCCATGAAGAAGGAGCCTACCGTAACCGTGGGTATCGTCACGGCCGAGAAGATAGACTTCGAACTCAAGCAGGCCTACGTTGCCAAGGGTGAGGTGATCACAGGTCCTCAGACCGTCTCTTTCTTCGAGGGAGGCATTATGTGGCGAGGCACACAGTATCGCGAACTCACCTTCACGCCTCAGGCACCTGACGCCAACTTCTCGCTCAACGATGTCACCATCGGCGTCGACTTCCACTGGGAACGTAAGGAGACCCAGGTGTTCGAGGGCACGCTGCGCATTGTCGTCGAGGCCGATAAAATCGTGGCCATCAACGAGTTACCTGTAGAACGATACCTCACGAGCGTCATCGCCAGCGAGATGTCTCCTGCCGCCTCCATCGAGTTCCTCAAGGCCCACGCCGTCATCTCGCGTTCGTGGATTCTGGCGCAGATGGAGAAACGGCGCCGACTCGACAGCGGACAAGACAGTTTCTTCTCGTTCATCAAGAAGGACGATGAGATCATCCGCTGGTACGACCGCGAAGACCATACCATCTTCGACGTCTGTGCCGACGACCACTGCCAGCGCTATCAGGGCATTGGCGGCGACAACAGGAAGAAGGCCGAGCAGGCCGTCAGCGAGACACGAGGACAGGTGCTCTCCTACGACGGTGAGATCTGCGACGCACGCTTCTCGAAGTGCTGTGGCGGACAGACCGAAGAGTTCCAGTACTGCTGGGAAGACACGCCCAAGCCCTACCTCGTCAGCATCAAAGACCCCTGGTGCAATACCAGCGACAAGCAGATCCTCTCGCAGGTGATGAAGTCGTACGACCAAGAGACGCCAGACTTCTACCGCTGGACTGTGGAGTACACCCAGACGGAACTGTCAGAACTCGTCAACCGCAAACTGAAAGACGACTTCGGCATCATCCAGGAACTCATCCCCCTGGAGCGTGGCAAGAGCGGGCGCATCTGGAAACTGAAGATTGTGGGCACCAAGAAGACGCTCACCATCGGCAAGGAACTCGAGATCCGTCGTGCCCTCAGCGAGACCCATCTGCTCTCCTCCGCCTTCGAGGTAACCATCTCCTCCCCTGAGTCAGGGGAGGCCGGGAGGGGTCTGAACAAGGGTCAAAATAACCTAACCTTTACCCTTCACGGGAAGGGTTGGGGCCACGGTGTCGGCCTCTGCCAGATAGGCGCTGCCGTCATGGGCGAGCAAGGCAAGACCTACGACGACATCCTGCTCTTCTACTACCGTCACGCCCAAATCCAAAAACTCTACGAATAAATAGTCAAATAGTAAATAGTCAAATAGTCAAATGAAGAAATCCCCCTGGGCCTGGGTGCCCACCCTCTATTTCGCCGAAGGCCTGCCCTACGTGGCCGTGATGACCATCTCGCTCATCATGTACAAACGCCTTGGCCTGTCGAATACAGACATCACCCTCTACACCTCCTGGCTCTATCTGCCTTGGGTCATCAAGCCCCTGTGGAGCCCATTCATCGACATCATCAAGACCAAGCGCTGGTGGATTGTCACCATGCAACTGCTCATCGGAGCCGCCCTGGGTGGTGTCGCCTTCACCATCCCTGCGCCTTACTGGCTGCAAGGCTCGTTGGCGTTTTTCTGGCTGATGGCCTTTGCCAGTGCCACCCACGACATCGCCGCCGACGGCTTCTACATGCTCGGCCTCGAGCAGCATGCCCAGGCCTACTTCGTGGGCATCCGCTCCACCTTCTATCGCATCGCCACCATCGTAGGACAGGGCTTGCTGGTGATGCTCGCAGGCAATCTCGAGGTCATCACCCGCAACGTGAAATACTCATGGAGTCTGATGTTCTACGGCATGAGCGGCCTCTTCATCGCCTTCTGGCTCTGGCACCACTACATCCTGCCTCGGCCTACAGAAGACAAAGGCATCGAGAAGATGAGCGGCCAGCAAATCATACAGGAATTCTGGCACACGCTGAAGACCTTCTTCCAGAAGCCGCAGGTGTGGGCAGGCATCTGCTTCATGCTCTTCTACCGCATGCCTGAGGGACTGTTGGCCAAGGTCAGCGCCCTCTTCCTCATCGACGCTACCGCCAACGGCGGCCTCGGCCTCTCACCAGCCGAATACGGACTGGTACAGGGCACCGTCGGCGTCATCGGCCTCACATTGGGAGGCATCCTCGGAGGTATCGTAGCCAGCCGCGACGGACTGAAGCACTGGCTCTGGCCGATGGTCATGGCCATCACCCTGCCTGACATCGTCTACGTCTATCTCTCCTATGCCATGCCTGAGAGCCTGTTCATCATCAATGTCTGTGTATTCATCGAACAGTTCGGCTACGGCTTCGGATTCTCGGCCTACATGCTCTACCTTATATATTATAGTCAGGGCGAGTATAAGACAGCCCACTACGCTCTCTGTACGGCCTTCATGGCACTGTCGATGATGATACCAGGCCTCTTTGCAGGTGCCCTGCAGGAGAGTGTCGGCTACAAGACCTTCTTCCTCATCGTCATGGCGGCCTGCACACTGACCTATATCGTCTCGGCCACCCTCAAGATCGACCCTGAGTTTGGCAAAAAGAAAGAGGAATAGGGAAATCCCTACCCACGAATAGGATAATCCACTTGCTCATTGACCTGAATGATGCTAACTTTGCAGCGTCAAACATTTTAAAACGATACGATTATGAAGAAGTTCTTTTATCTCCTCATGATGATGCCGCTCTTCTGGCTCACCAGTTGCGAAACAGACACCATGATTGCCGACAGGCTCACAGGTGCCAACTGGGAAGGATATCTCGACACCTACTACCAGAACGGCTGGGGCGAAGCCTTCCAGGATGGTGAATACCACACCGTGTGGCGCTTCGACGCCTCCTACTACGACAACTACGGCCCTGCCACCTACGGCACAGGCTACGAGGTGGACTACTCCCTCCACAACCGCAACGACTACGCCTACAGTCCCTTCGACTGGGTGGTGCGCAATGGCGATATCTACATCACCTACCGCAACCCAGACTGGAACAACGTGCGCATCGACTATCGCGACTACACCATCTCGCACAACCACTTCCGTGGCACCATGTTCGACTGGGAAAACCGTGCCTACCGCTTCGACATGGAGAACAACGCCAGTTGGGACTGGGGCTACTATCGCAACGGTTACTACTACAGCCGCACCCGCGGTGCCGACAACGACTCCATCCCCGTCTGCATCGGCGACGATGGTGAGAGTTTCGCCTCAGGCAAGTTCGCCGAGGAACTGATGAAGAGAAAGGCTTCCCGCTGAGGAAGCCTTTTTTGTTTACGGTTTACAGTTTACGGTTTACAGTTTACGGTTTACGGTTTACAGTTGATTACCTGGCAAGCCATTCCGCCTATAGAAGTATTCATCTGTAAACCGTAAACTGTAAACTGTAAACAAAAATCTCTCAGATTCCCGCTCCGTCCTGAAACCCTGCGTCGACAGCCTTCGACTGCAGGATGCGCGAATACGGCGGCACGGAGTGCGTCAGCCAGATGTTACCACCGATCACAGAGTGGTGGCCGATGGTGATACGGCCCAGGATCGAGGCATTCGAATACACCGTCACGTTGTCCTCGATGATGGGGTGACGGGGGATGTTCAGCATGTTCCCCTGCTCGTCGTACTTGAAACTCTTCGCGCCCAGCGTCACGCCCTGATACAGCGTCACGTGGTTGCCGATGATCGTCGTCTCGCCGATCACCACGCCCGTGCCGTGGTCTATCGAGAAGTACTCGCCTATCTGCGCCCCAGGGTGGATGTCGATACCCGTCTTCGAGTGCGCCTGCTCCGTGATGATGCGAGGGATCACGGGCACCTTCAGTTCGTGCAGCCTGTGGGCAATGCGGTAGTGCGTCATCGTGTTCATCACAGGATAGCAGAAGATCACCTCCCCATAGTTCGTGGCCGCAGGGTCGGCGTCGAACATCGCCTCCACGTCCGTATACAGCAGCCGCTTGATCTCAGGCAGCGTGTCGATGAACAGCGTAGCCAGCCGTTCAGCCTCCGCATACACCTGAGCCTTCGTGTGAATCTCCTCGCAGTCCTCGCAGAACTGCAGTCCGTGGGCAATCTGCTTCGTCAGCAGCACCAACAGTTCCTCCATGTGCACGCCGATGTAATACGAGCGGATGGCCTCGTCCGACTGCCGCTTGTTGAAGTAGTCAGGGAAGATGATGCTCTTCACCAGCCTCACGATCTCCTTCACCTGGTCCACCGACGGCAGCGGCGCCTCGACAGCCGGCATCATGCCAGCCTCCTTCTCACCGATTTTCGACAGCAGCGCCACGTTCCTGCGCAGCACGTCATTGATCTCTTTCTTATCCATATCGCCTGCAAAGGTAGTGCAAAAAATCGATTCGGCGAAGAGAAAGCCGATTTATTTTCACTATAAGTTGATGTTTATGTCCTCCCCCCACGTGTCGTCTATCGCCACAGAGATGAGCACAGAGGCCGAATTGCTGCCGCCGTCGAACAGGTTCCCTCGGCAGATCGTGATACAGTTGCGTTTCACAGGCACCTCGTCGATACTGCAACCTCCCAGGGTGCGGATATCCCCGTCGTAGGCCATCATGCTGATGTCGATCATATCCTCCTCGTCTCTGGGAATCATATAGAACTCATACTCGCTCTCGTCGCTGTCCACGCTCACGCTCACCGACTGGTTCCGCGTCGTGCTGCCGTAGCCCGTCAGCCCGCTGAACGTGCCCTTGCTGCCCTTATACTTGAAGACGATCTGCTCCATACCCTCAGGCGGCGTCACCGTAGGGATGAACCTCAGCATCGAGACGATACGCTTCAACTCCACGTTCAGGTTCACCAGGCCGTCGCCCACCTCGATCTCCTCACAGCACCAGAACGTGTCGCCCAGTTCGCTGCCAGAGATTGTCACCTTCTCGTTCACGTAGAAACTCGGATTCTTCGAGCCGCTGTGAGCCACCACCACCAGATAGTAGTGCCCCTCGTCCAGTTGGAAGGAGGCCGTGCCGAAGTTCGCGTCAGTAGCCTTCTGGTTCACATAGTCCACCTTCATCCCCTGATCGTCATACACGTCGAAATTCAGTCTCGTACACAGACTCTCCACCGTCGCCCTCGTAATGGCAGGAAACGGCACCTGCTCGATGCTTCCCACGCGCAGCACGACGTTTGCCGGCCCGCTCGCATCCTCCGTCCCCTCCACATTCATTTTCTCACACGACGTTGCCCCTGCGAGCACCATCACTCCACACACCAAAGCCCCCAAAAGGCTCAAGAACTGGTTCTTCATACCACAATGATTTAAACGTTAAACAAAAAATTCCGTCTGCAAAGATAACCATTCTGCGCCGAAATCATCCAACAACGCCCCATAATTAAGACAGTTTAACACAAAAGAGCCCGCCGTCGCCGGCAGACTCTTTTTCACACGTGAATGAACGATAACTTGCGACGGTTTTCCTTAGGCCTGACGGCACCACCTCGTGGTTGGCTACGGACCGCTGGTAATCTGATAGAAAACGTACGCGTCCAACCTTTCGTCCGCAATCTTCCCCAAAGGATGTTGCGGATTATTTTTCCCTGTAAGTATTGAGAACCTACTCAACCATATCATACCTATAATTACAAAGGTTATATGATTACTTTTTCCTATCTTTACGTAGAACACCACTGTGTATTTAAATCATGTAAAAACAAATGAGACAACTGAAGATTAACAACAACAACTTTACCAACCGCTCTGAAGAGTCACTCGACAAATACCTCGTCGAAATCAGCCGTATCCCGATGATATCGGCAGAGGAAGAAGTAGAACTGGCCCAGGCCATCCGTGCCGGTGGCAAGAAGGGCGACGATGCCAAGGAGAAACTCGTCAGCGCCAACCTCCGCTTTGTGGTGTCTGTGGCCAAACAATACCAGCATCAGGGTGTGCCGCTGATTGACCTGATCAACGAGGGTAACATCGGGCTGATCACGGCTGCAGACAAATTCGACGAGACACGGGGGTTCAAGTTCATCTCCTATGCCATCTGGTGGATCCGACAGAGTATTCTGCAGGGAATAGCCGACTACAGCAACACCATCCGCAGGCCACAGAGTCAGATTGCCATCAGCAACAAGATCAGAAACGCCACGAACGCGTTTATACAAGAACAACAGCGAGCCCCCACTGCCGAAGAACTCAGTGAGATCATCTCCCTGGAGATTGACAAGATTGAGAAGGCCATACAGACAGAGACTCATGTCACCAGCATCGATACACCTATTACTGAGGATGAGGGAACGACCATGGCCGACATGATGTCATCCTCGCCTGAGTATGCCACTGACCGACAGGTGGATTATGAGTCGATGTGCCACGATCTGACGCAGGTGCTCTGTTCGGTACTCAACGAACGTGAGAGGAAAATTGTCCTACAGAGTTTTGGTATTGGCTGTCAGGAAAGGGGACTCGATGATATCGGCAGTGAAATGGGACTGACCCGTGAACGTGTTCGTCAGATTCGTGAACGCAGTATTGAGAAGATTCGCAAGAACAAGAAGTCGAGACTATTGCTCCGACATATTGGATAATAAAGAAGTAGGCCGTAAAGCCTACTTCTTTATTATTGTTCCGTTCAGGAACGGTTTCCATTCCTCTGCACCGAAATCACCCTCCACATATACCGTATCGCCTGGAGCCACTATTTGGTTCCAGTGCTCCAACAGGTCGTGGTTGAATTTTGTACTCGGCTTGGGCACATGGGTGAGTTTATCCATAGGCAGGAAGCCTGGGCCAGGCACATAGTGAATCTTCTCCTCTTTCTTGCGAGGGCGTTCCATCCATGCCTTCAACTCCTTCATACAATCCTCCAGCGAAGTATGGATTTTCTTCACACCATAATACTTCGCCATATGTCTCAAGTGACTAATACCGGCCATATCATCACCATTCTGATTCTTGAACTCAGGATCAATGCCGATAATCACCTTATGCCCACGTGCTAGGTTCTCTGCCATCTCCAGTCTTGTGGTAATAGCATAGTATCGCCAAGGTTTCATCACCTTAGCCTGAGGGGGAATCCAGAACAAGATAACATCACACATACGCAAGCCGAAAGTCTCCCAATTTACTTGCAAACCAGGAGCCACATGACGATAACCTGGTGCCGAGCGGGGATTCAGGAATGTTACATCTTCAATTCCCATCTTTGCAGCCACCTTTGGAGCCTTAGCCTGCCAGGAAGGGGCTCCATTCATAGGGCCTGCAAGAAACACTGTGTACTGATTCTTCTGGGGAAGAATTTGAGGACATCTAAATGATTCAACCATAGCTTATACTTATTTAGATAATAATTCACGAACCAACGGCATCAGATACTTCTCAATCTCATCATACTCCATCCGATGACCTCCAGGGAAGGTGGATACATGCGGATAGTGCTCAGCGAAGATGGGCTTGCAGTAACCCCAATCAGCATCCTTGTCACCAAAGAGACCATAGCAGTTCTCACGGTCAAAGTCTGTAATACCCTCAAACTGGTGAGCCTCGAGTCTGCGATAGCCCTCCTGCATCTCAGAAGTGATGACATACTTCTGAACACCATCCTGACGGTTGATTACAAACTGATGATTACCAACCTTTACATCACTGTCCTTCGACATCTCAAGGGCAGGATTCACACAGATGCGCTTATAACCCTTGAGCATCTGGGCATAATAACCTCCCTGACTACTACCGATGATAAGGTCTGGTTTCTCCTTTTCACAGAGCTCCTTCAGCATCTTCAGACACTCCTCAGCGTCAGCCGGACAGTCAGGTGTCAATAGTTGCCAGTCTTCAGGCAGATACTGCAGAATGCCCATCGACGTACGGCTATAGCCAGCAGAGGCCGAGCCATGCAGATACATCAGTTTCTTTGCAAAGTGAGGCATCTCCAGCGTATCATCTTGCAACTTGAACTTCTCATCAGCATGTATCAGTCCCTTGCTGCCTACGAATCCCACACTGTACGAGGCCATCGTCTGAGCCATCATCAGCACCTCTTTCACAGCCTCCTCCGTCATATCCT
>JAEEGK010007345.1_pt1 | contig 26279 bp, 27 predicted proteins | sample 8958771 | NCBI WGS metagenome assembly JAEEGK01 (sample SAMN16246547, study PRJNA631951) | gut metagenome | biome: gut microbiome; feature: rumen; material: SC-attached | host: Bos | place: Iran: Karaj | collected 2018-10 | reverse complement strand
CTGCGCTGGACCTTCTGAAACGGTAAAAACCAGCAGGTTGATTGACAAGGATACATAAAACGGGTATAATCCGTTTGCCCTTAGAAGATACGGAAACACTCTATCGCCCCGTTGACGGCGCCGGGGTGTTTCTTATATGTGTGAAAGGAGCCCTGAGGAGCATGGCAGACGAAAAAGGAACGATTCTGACAGAAAGCGGCCTGAAAAAGCTGGAGGAACAGCTGGATTACCTGGTTTCCGTTCGCCGGAACGAGATCAGCGAACAGATTGCCGTTGCCCGTGGATTCGGCGACCTGAGTGAAAATGCCGAGTATGACGAGGCCAAGAAGGAACAGGCAAAGGTGGAAGCTGAGATCACCCGCCTGCAGGCCACGATCCGTACCGCAACCGTTGTGGCGGATGATGAGATTACGACAGAGCGGGTATCCATCGGTACGATCGTCAAGGTCAAGGACCTGGACGAAGGCGACACCTATGAATACGCGATTGTCGGTGCGAATGAAGCCGATCCCGCAGCTGACAAGATTTCCAATGAGAGCCCTGTCGGCGCCGGCCTCCTGGGCGCAAAGCGGAACCAGACCGTGACCATTACCATTCCGGCGGGCACGCTCCGGTATAAGGTCCTGTCGATCAAGAAGATGTAAGTAAAGGTTGGAAGATTATATGGCAGATTATCCCGTAACCCCCCTGACCCCGCCGCTGACCGAACAGGAGATTATCCGCCGCCAGAAGCTGCAGAAGCTGATTGACGCGGGAGAAAACCCCTATGAGATCACACGGTTCGATGTGACACACCGCAGCGCGGCAATCCTCGCCGGTTTTGAAGAGCTGGAAGGCAGTGAAGTATCCATCGCCGGACGCATGACCAGCCGCCGCGTAATGGGAAAGGCTTCCTTTGCGCACCTGCTGGACGGAGAAGGAGACATCCAGATCTATGTCCGGCGTGATGATGTGGGAGAAGAATCCTACGCGGCATTCAAGCAGGATGATATCGGGGATATCCTGGGTGTGAAGGGAACTGTGTTCCGTACCCAGACCGGGGAGATTTCCGTGCATGCCACTTCCGTGACACTGCTGTGCAAGAGCCTGAAAGTGCTGCCGGAAAAATACCACGGGCTGACGGACACGGATCTGCGTTACCGCCAACGGTATGTGGACATGATCGTGAATCCGGAGGTGCGTGATACCTTCCGGAAACGGAGCCGGATTATTGCCGCAGTACGGGAATTCCTCGACAGCCATGGGTATATCGAAGTGGATACGCCTGTGCTGCATACACTGGAAATCGGCGCCAGCGCGCGGCCGTTCCGGACACATCACAATGCCCTGAACCTGGATATGTTCCTGCGGATCGAGACGGAACTGTATCTGAAGCGGCTGATTGTCGGCGGATTTGAACGCGTGTATGAAGTCGGCCGGATTTTCCGGAACGAGGGAATGGACGCAACCCATAATCCTGAATTTACCTCCGTGGAGACCTACCAGGCCTATGCGGATTACAAGGAAATCATGGAGATGGTGGAGCAGCTCTACGAGTTTGTCGCCATCAAAGCCCTCGGCACGACGGATGTGAATTACCAGGGGCAGGTGATCCACCTGAAGGCACCCTGGAAGCGGATTACCATGGCAGACGCAGTCCGCGAAGCCTGCGGGGAAGACTACTCCGCATGGCAGAGCGATGAAGAAGCACGCGCAATCTGCGACAAACGGGGAGTCCATGTGGAAAAGGACGCCCGGAAGGGCGACTGCCTGGCTGCGCTGTTTGACGAATATGTCGAGGCTTCACTGATTCAGCCGACGTTTATCATGGACTATCCTGTGGAGATTTCCCCGCTGGCCAAGCGGAAACCGGATAATCCCGAACTGACCGAACGGTTTGAGTTCTTCATCACCGGCCATGAGATGGGGAATGCGTTCAGCGAGCTGAACGATCCTGTGGACCAGCGCCGGCGCTTTGAGGAACAGGTTGCGCTGCGGGCTTCCCAGGGAATCCATGCAGAGGTGGATGAAGACTTCGTGAATGCCCTGGAATACGGTATGCCCCCGACCGGCGGACTGGGCTTCGGCCTGGACCGGCTGATTATGCTGCTGACTGATTCCGCCACGATCCGGGATGTGCTGCTGTTCCCGACCATGAAGCCGCTTGACGCAGGCAGCGGGGATGCGGTGCAGAATGCCGAAGGCTGAAAAAGAAGGACGGATCCGCAAAGAACCGCCGCGACGGTCTGTCCTGGAAGAAGTGGGAAACGCGGTTACCCACGGAATCGGCGCACTGGCCGGGATTGCCGGACTTGTCCTGCTGCTTGTGAAATCCGATACAGGAATCAAGGCGGTTTCCTCCGTGATTTACGGTACATGCCTGATCCTGATGTTCCTGATGAGCTGCCTGTACCACGCATTCCGGTGGGGATCCGGTGTGAAACGGCTTTGGAGGCGGTTTGACTATATCGGAATTTACCTGCTGATCGGCGGAACATTTACCCCTCTGTGGCTCCTGTACTGGGGAGGCGGATGGGGGACAGCCCTTTGTGCTGTCCAGTGGGCAGTGGTTATCACAGGAATTACGATGATCGGGGTATTCGGGCCTGAAAAAGCCCATTCCGCCCATGTCGCACTGTATATTGTGATGGGCTGGTGCGGACTGGCTTTCCTGCCGCGGATGTTCCATGACAATATCCCGCTCCTGATCTTTACACTGGGCGGCGGTGTTCTGTATACGCTTGGAATTATCCCATTTGCGCTGAAACGCAGGGGCGCCCACTTTATCTGGCATTTCTTTGTGCTGTTCGGTGCGACTGCCCACTGGCTGGGTATTTATCTCTGCCTGTACTGAAAACCATGAAAGTTCCTCCAATGCGGAGGAACTTTTTCGTATGAACGGTAAAGCGTGACACAACATGTACGGCCCAGGCGAACGTTGACATACAACAGATATGACGATATAATATTTTGAACACGACTAACCGGAGGTGCCTTATGGGGAACACGCCGTCTAAAAACCTGGAGGAACAGCGTCGGGAGCTGAACGGAGTCACCTATTTCGACAGGGGAACCGTTACCGGCAAAAACGGGAGGAAGTATGACCGGTTCGCTATCCAGACCCACTTTGTGGAAGTGGGTGAAGACCAGGCGGAGCTGGTAAAAAAATATGTCCTGCCGATTGCACGGGAAGGGGATGCCCTTTCCTTCGGGGCCAAGGTGATGGCCATGTGCACCCGGAACGTGTTTACCAAGGAACAGGTCCAGCCCGGATTCTGGGCAAAGCTGCTGTCGCCGCATGCCAGCGAAACAGTAGCCGGAATCGGAATGCATGATCCCTATAAGCTGCAGCTGGCGATCAATATGGTCGGCGCGCCGCGGGTGGTATTCGCGTCCGTGGTATCGGCGATTACCAAGCCGTTCGGTGTCAAAGGCCTGTTTTACAAAATTGTGGGAAAAGGCGTAGCCGGCATTGACGGTTTCTACTACCGCTCCTCCTTTGAACGGTACAAGGACCTTGCGCTGGTCAACAACGAAAACGCACAGGAACTGTGTGATGAGCTGGAACAGAAGACCGGGATTCCGGTGGTCCTGATGGACGCCAACGATATTGACCAGAACCAGCTTGGCAAATGCACGGATTTTCCGCTGACTGATGAGGAAATCCAGGATGCCATGGCTGACAATCCGTCCGGGCAGGGAGGCGAGCTGACGCCCCTGATCCTGATCCGGCCCCTCAGCTGAAACCATGCGGCACATTCCTGCAAGCGACACATTCCATGCCGGCGTACTCTCCTTTGAGGAGGCGCTGCTTCCCGGCGCTTCCGACTATGACCGGGAGCGCTGGATTTATGTACCGGACCATTACAGCGAATACCGGTATATTCTCGGTACCCGCGGAAGCCATCCGCTGGTGTGTATCGGGATCAACCCGTCGACGGCTGTGCCGGACCGGCTGGACAATACGCTGAAAAGCGCCCAGAGGATTGCGCTGTTCAATGGATATGATTCCTTTATCATGTTCAATGTTTATGCCCAGAGGGCGACGGATCCGGATGACATGGAAAAGACCATGAACCCATACCTGCATACAGAGAATATGAAGGCGTTCACGTGGATTATGGATTATGTTTCCAGGTCCGGAAAGCCGGACCTGTGGGCAGCCTGGGGCGCGGTGATTGAAAAACGGGATTACCTGAGCCGCTGTGTGCTGGACATGGCGGAAATCGGCAACCGGTACGGCGCATCATGGTTTACGGCCGGTCCGCGGAGCAGGGCCGGGCATCCCCACCATCCGCTGTACCTGAAGAGCGACAGCCGGCTGGATCCGTTCCCGGACCTTACAGAATACCTGCAGGCAATCGGAAAGGAAAAACAAAGAAACCACAGGAGCAGACGTGTATGATGAAGACTTATGAGGAACAGATCCGGATCCTGACCCGGGACTGTGATGTAAACGGCCAATGGCGGATCAGTGCCATCCTGGAAGCCATGCAGGAAGCCGCGGGAGCGCACAGCTTCCTGCTGGGCTGCGGAAGAGATGAACTGCTGAAGAAAAATATGGTGTGGGTCCTGTCCCGGATTGAGCTCCGGATGAACCGGTATCCGCGGATCGGGGAAACGGTGACGCTTTCCACCTTCCCCATGCCGACCAGGATCTGTTTCTTTCCCCGGTATTACATTCTCCTGGACAAGGACGGGGAGATGATCGGCAAGGCCGGAACACTCTGGCTTCTGATGGATACCGAAACAAGACGTATGCTGCCCCCGGGGGATATCGCGCACCTGATTCCGGACAACCGGGACCTGACGGTTCCGATGAATCTTCCGGCTACTGTCGGCCAGCTGCAGGGCGATGAGTTTGTTTCCGTTCATTCACCGGTCTATACCGACCTGGATGTGAACGGACACGTCAATAACACGCGGTATGCTGACTGGCTGTGCAACATCCTGGGTACGGAAACCATGACGCGGTCCGAACCGGAAGCGGTGATCCTGAATTACAATCATGAAATCCTGCCGGACCAGCAGGTGACACTGCGCCGGGTACTGAAGGATGAACAGTTCCGCCTGACGGGATATGTGAATGACGCAATCGCGTTTGATATCGGCGGAAGCCTGCGGGCCAGACAAGCATAAAAAAGGGAGAAACACTTCGTATGAACGAAACCAACCAGGCAGTCCGGGACGCGGTGATCCTGATTCCGTCACTTGAACCGGACGAACGGCTGCCCGCTTATATCCGTGAGCTTGAACAGAGCGGATTCGGGCTGATCATTGTGGTGGATGACGGCAGCGGGGAAGATTACCAGCCGGTATTCCGGGAAGTTGCGGAGATTCCACGCACCACGGTTTTGCGGCATGAGGTGAACCGCGGGAAGGGCGTTGCGCTGAAAACCGGTTACCGCCATATCATGGAGCTTACTGAAACATACCGGACGGTAATTACCGCTGACTCGGACGGGCAGCATACGGTCCGCGACTGCATCCGCCTGGCTGAAAAAGTGGCGGACGGCCGGAAAGTACTGTACCTGGGAAGCCGTGATTTCAACCTGCCGAATATTCCGCCCAAGTCCCGGACAGGGAACCGGATTACATCCACGGTTTTCAGACTGCTGTACGGACAGTGGCTGCCGGATACACAGACCGGCCTGCGCGCGTTCCGCCGGGAAGAACTGCCATTTATGGCAGAGGTTGAAGGCGAACGGTACGAGTACGAGATGAAGGTACTGATTGCCTGTGCCCGGGCGGGAATTCCCATGATTCCTGTAACAATTGAAACGATCTATGAGAACGGAAATGAAGGGACCCATTTCCATCCGATACGGGATTCATGGCGGATCTACAAGGTGATCCTGGGCAGCTTTTTCCGCTTTATGGGGTCATCCCTGTTCTGTGTGCTGATCGACCAGGCTGCCGCATTTATCCTGCGGGAATGGCTGCTGCCCGGATGGGGGCTTCCGACCGGTTCTCTGTGGAACGTGAATATCAGCGGGTGGGGAGCACGGCTGATCAGTTCAGCTGTCAATTACAGGCTGAATAAAAACCTTGTTTTCAGACAAAAGGGGAACGGCCGGAATACCGCCCTCAAATATGCCCTGGTATGTGTTGCAGTGATCTGTATTTCCAACCTCGGCGTGTGGCTGCTGGGAAAAATCGGCGTAGCGGGATGGCTGGCCAAGCTGGTCATGGATACCGCACTGTATTTCCTCAGTTACCGGCTGCAGCAGGCCTGGGTATTCCGGGAGGCGGCATGAGATGAAGACGATTGCACTTGCGGGATTCGGCGCAACCCTGTTTATGATCCTGCTGTTTTCCCTGCTTTGGATACTGGATATCCGTAAAAGGCGCACCGGCAGGCTGACGTCCGGGCACTGGGCAAATGCCTTCGGATTCGGCCTGCTGCCCGGAATTTCCGCATGGAAAGCATTTGACGCTTTTGCGGGAAGCGCCGGAGGCGGAAAGCCGCTGTTTCAGCCGCTCCGGGATATTCCGTGGCTTACCGCGGACGGATTGTTTGTTCCCGGCCGCGCAGAGTTCTGCGCCGCGGTTCTCCTGTTGGCCGGAGTGATCATCTGGCTGATTGTCCGGAAAAAAGACCTGCCCGGGAACGGAGATGTGCTGATAACCGTTCTTTGTTTGTGGGGAACGGTACGAAATGTGACGGAAGGACTGCGGGCGGAACCGCCCCGGACAGGCCCCTTCAGCCTGGTGATCCTGCTGGCTGTGGCAACCGAACTGATCTGCCTGGGCATCTGGACAGTGCGGCGGGGGCAAAAACAAAAAAGCGCAGTCATGACTGCGCTGGAATGGATTGCAGTGACAGGCTGCGGAGTGCTGATCCTGCTTCAGGAAGCCGGGATCCTGTCCATGGGCAGTGAAATTGCAAACTTCGCGGCATCCGCAGGATGCGCCCTGCTGGCGGCAGCCCTGATCCTGAGCGCGGGAAGGGACAGCCGGGAGGCCTGATTTATTTCCGGCCGGGACAGTTGGTTTTCGGACAGCCCTTACAGGTATCCAGGTCGATCCGGTCTCCGGGAAGCATCATTTCGATTCCCTCCGGTGAGGATGAGCAGGCGCGGAATCCAAGACGGGAGAAGAATCCTTCCGAGCCGGCGGGACAATGGAGATGAACTTCCGGGGCCGCATGGGACTGCGCCTTGTACAGGAGAAGCCGGAGCGTCAGATCCCCAAGCTTCCTGCCGCGCCGGTTTTCGAGCACTCCGATATCCCCAAGCCAGTATGCGCCGTCCCGATACCAGATCCGGCCGGCGGCACAGGGAATGCCATCCTCATAGATAAGGGCATTCCAGCTGAGCGGATCCAGATCATCCGCACCTCGGGAAAAAACAGATTCCCGGACAGAAATGAGCGGGGAGATATCGTCCCCGGGGGCAAACCATTTTCCCTGAATCATAATAACAGGCGTCTCCTTTAACTACCGCATCAGAAAGGGTACAGAAATGGATCCGAAAAAAATTGAACGAATCAATGAGCTTGCCCGGAAAAAGAAAGAGACCGGGCTGACGGATGCCGAGCTGGCGGAACAGGCGGAACTGCGCAGGGAATACCTGGACGGATACCGGCAGAACCTGAAGGCCATGCTTGACAGCATTATCGTGGAAGAAAAGGACGGAACGAGACATCCGCTGCAGAAAAAAAGCGTTCCGCCAACCCAATAATACGTGGTCCGGACCGGAAAGTCAACTTGCCAAAGATTCCGGATAACGGTATAATTTCGGCGTACACGATATGAAAGGAGTGTCGGACAATGAATGAAAATGAAATGAACGGAATGGAAGGTATGGAAGAGGACGTGATCGTCTTTGAGGATGAGGACGGCCAGGAATATGAATTCAGTGTTGTGGATTATTTCTTCTATAACGGGGAGGAATATGCCCTGCTGACCGAAAACGGCACAGAAGGCACTGAACAGGAAGGCGAATGCATTGTCTGCAAAGTGGTTCCCGTAACCGGGGAAGACGGAGCGGAGGATGAGGAATTCGAGCTGGTGGAAGATGAAGAACTCGCCCAGAAGCTGATTGACATTGCCAATACGCATATGGCCGAAGACGAAGAAGAGGAAGAGTAAGACATGAAGCTGCCAATCCGGATCCTGATATCGCTGCTGTGCGCGGCGATTATAATATCCATGCCGTTTGCACTTTCATCTCCCCAGATCCTGGACAATGAAAAGGCCAGGCTGATGCAGGACGATGCGGAAGAGGAAGAGGCGGAGGACGATGGAAGCGAAGAAATCGACTTCGGCCGCCTGCTTTTCCCGTCTGCTTATGCGGAAGAGGAAGAGGACAACCAGGAAACAGACGAAGATGTGATCGTGGAGACGTTTGTTGACGGCGAGCTGCATATCAATCCGGAGTGGAAGCTTCCGTTGGATTTTACCGTTCCGCCGCTGCCGAACCCGGACAAGTATACCGAGAACGGGTATGAGGACCAGAGCATCCGTGTTTCAGTGGAGACACGGGATATCAACGGAATTACCGTCCACATCACATTTGTCCGGATTGCGGATGCCAGCCAGTTCCGTACGGCAGTGGCAGGTACCGCGCAGAACAACAAAACTGTCCTGTTCAAGGCACTTGCGCGGGATGCGCATGCCATTGCGGCCATCAACGGTGACCGGTATACGAGCGACGCGAAGAAAACCACATTTGAATACCGGATGACGGAAAAGATCCGGAGCAAGACCAACAACCTGAAGGATATCCTGATCATTGACAATCTTGGAGATTTCCATCTGTTCATCAAATCCCAGGGCCTCCATAAGGACGACAAGCCAAACTTTGTGAATGTCATGAAGGAGCAAGGACTCCAGGTGGTGAACGCGTTCACGTTTGGGCCTGCGCTGGTCAAGGACGGAGAACTGCTGACGATTGATGAGCATTACGGCTACAATCCCCATGGCCGGGAGCCGCGGTCGGCGATCGGCCAGACGGGTCCCCTGAGCTATGTGATGGTGCTTGTTGAAGGACGCACCAGCGGCAATGACAAAGCAGGCATCAGCCAGCAGGGCCTTGCCCAGATTATGTATGACCTTGGCTGCGTACAGGCCTATAACCTGGATGGCGGGAACACTTCCGAGATGATTCTCTGCGGACCGGCAGATGAATACGGGAAGCTGACGACCCTGCTCTATTTTGAAGGCGACCAGGTCGCCGGTGACCGGCAGCAGAAGGATATTATCTACTTCGCCACCGCTGTTCCGGAATCTGAATGGTAAAGGACTGGAAAGACTGATGATGTTAAGGGAAGATGCCGTACGCATCAGCCTCCTGGGTACGGAGATGTACCCGTTCGGCCTGTGCTGTGCCATCGGTGCCGCCTGTGCGCTGGCGGCGGTCGGCGTGGTTTGCCATGTACGGAAAACACGGCCGGGAACAGCCCCGCTTGCCGGCATGCTCTGCCTGGTTCTGGGAATTGTGTGCAGCCGACTGGTATTCTGCCTGCTGGACCAGGAGTTCGGCAGTATGATTCCCTTCAGTGCCTGGTTCCTTGCGGACCGGGGCGGCTGGAGCCTGTTCGGCGCGATCGGCGGTGTTATGCTTGGTGCATGGATGAGTGCCAGGATCATGGGAGAAAAACCGGCCAGGATACTGGATGCCGCATCTGTCGGCGTGTGCCTGTTTATTATTGCGGAACGGCTGGCGGAGGACCGGATTGACGGATTCAATATCAGCCGTTCCCTTCCGGAAGGAACCCGGGCTGAAGGCTTTTTCATTGCAAGGGATGCCTATGACCTGAGTTATCTTGCCACTTACCGGATTGCCGCTGTTTTTGCGGCAGTCCTGTTCCTTGTCCTTGCTGTCAGTATGCTGCGCGGCAGAAGACGGGACGGGGACACCTGGATTCAGTTCCTGATCCTCGGAGGCGCCGGCGGGATTTTGCTCGAAAGCCTGCGGTATGACGGCTTCCTGGAATTCAGTTTTGTGCGTTTCCAGCAGGTGATTGCCGCCCTGATGCTGGTCTGGGGCCTGGTACTGGCTGCCCGCAGAAGCGGCAGGCACGGGAAAGGCTTTGTTTCCGCTGTGACAGCTGTACTGGTACTCGCAATCGGCATATGTATCGGAATTGAATTCGCACTGGACAGAACCAGCCTCAGCCATGTGCTGCTGTATGTGGTGATGACCGCTGCGGTCGCTGTACCGGCTGTCTTCGGTTTTGTCCTGCTGCGCCGGAATAATCTCACGGAAGGACAGTAATATTCGTGACAGGGAAGTCTGAAAACGGAATGCCCATGATTTCGGTCATGGGAACACTGGCGGGGTATATCTACTGCATGCTGCTTTCCAACATGCTGGTGGACATGCCTCTTTTTGGCGGGGCCCTTTATCTGTGCGGCCACGCGGTCATTGTGTTTGTGTCCGTTTTCGGAAAAAACAACCGGACCTACCTGCCGGGGTATTCCCGGACCTGGGCCATACTGCTGCTGGCAGTACTGATTCTGGCCGGAGGGCTGCTGACCGGCATTTATCCAGCTGCCTTGCAGAATGGCAACGTGTGGGTGATGTTTGCGGCAGCCGCGCTGTGCCTTTGCGCAGACGGACTGACAATCCGGCTTTCCCGCCTGACGGGGCGGTCTGCCGGACGGTCTGTCCGGACCCTGGTAACAGCCGGAATCATCCAGCTGGTTGTTATTGCGGCGATGACCTGGGTACTGATGCACAATATCGGCTGGAATGACGGATGGCCCCTGGCCGCCGGATTTGCCCTGATGACAATCGGCAACGCGCTGCATGCACGGCATCAGCGGTATGCTTCCGCTCTGGTGGACGGAGATGACGGTGAACAGGCTCCGGAAATCCGTGAAGTCAAGGCATATCATACTATGGACTGGATCAGCCTGCTGCTGGTGATGGCAGTTGAACTGACAACCGCTGTACTCTATGCGCTGCTTGCCACCAACCGGGAATGGCTGTTCCCGGCGATCATTGTGGCGATCCTCTGCACACTGATTCCTTCAGCTGCCGGAAGATGGATGCTGCGGCGCCTGGAGAAGAGCGGGAAAAAGGATCCGACCTGGCTGCTGGTGACCGGCCTGGTGCTGTGGCTCGGAGGGATCGTACTGTGCAGCATGATGCTTCGAAGCGGGCAGCTGGAGTATATCCGGGTTTATGTTTACCTGTCGGTATGCACCATCGGCGGCACCCTGAGCCTGACCGGGCTTGGCCGCATTGAGGAAATTATGCCGGATGCCGTCAGTGTAACCGGACAGCAGATCCAGCCCGGCTACTGGCGGATGCGCAATGCCAACTGGGAACTGGCCCGGCTGCTGGGAGATACCCTGGCGCTGACCGCACTGATTATTTTCTGCTTCGTGACCGGGAAGGACCTTCCGCAAAGCGGGGAAGAACTGGCGTCCCGGTTCCAGCCCGTAATGATGGTTCCGCTGATCCTGGTGGTGCTCGGCGCCCTGATCAGCGCGATCCGTTTTCCGCTGAGCTCCCGGTACATTGAGAAACTGCGGAAATTCCTGGATATCCGGGAAACCGGAGCGGACAATCCCGCACTCAAGCGGCAGCTGGAGCATGTGGTTACGGAACCATATCGGCAGCCATATCTTTCGCGCTTCCTGATCATGATCCTGCGCGCGTTCTACCGGCATAAAACCGTGAATGCCGATCATATTGTGCTGGATGACAGCAACCCGGTGGTATTCCTGTGCAACCACGGCGAAATATACGGCCCGATTGTCTGTAACCTTTTTATTCCCGTACCGATCCGGACATGGACGATCTCCCGGATGATGTATGACCAGAAAGAGGTCACACAGTACGTATATGAGAACACGTTCAGCAAGCTGACCCGTTTCCCGCTGTTTGTCCGCAAGGCACTGGCCAGGTTTATCGGCTGGCTGAGCGTAACCGTGATGAACCAGATTGAGTCCATTCCCGTTTACCGCGGATCGCCCATGAAGCTCCGGGATACAGTCCGGATGAGCATTGAGGCACTGGAGGCCGGGGACAACCTGCTGATTTTTCCGGAATCGCAGGACGGAATATATGAGCGAACCGGCGTGGGAAAGATTTCCCCCGGGTTCCTGATGCTGGCGGAAGCATACTGGAAAAAGACACACAAAAAGATGCGGATGCTTCCACTGTACGCAAACAAGGAGGCCCGGACGGTGACTTTCGGTACCATTGTCACCTATGAACCGGAAAACGGGTTCCAGCAGGAGCAGGTCCGCGTGGTGGAAGAGGTCACAGCGCAGATCCTGAAGATGGCGGGAACAGGGACAGACGGGAAGGCGGCGCAGGAGACATGAGGAGATTGCTGGCAGTATTACTGGCGCTGGTAATGGCGGCGGGGGCCGGCAGCGCGTCCGCAGCCGGTTTCGGGCTGCTCAGCACACCGGTGCCGCAGCCGACGGAACAGGTTCCCGCATTTACCTTCCGCAACGGAATCAGCTGGAATATGAATACCGAGCAGGTGCGTTCCCTGGAGGTTACGCCCATGAACGAGCGCACTTCCGGTGAGTGGTCTGTGATGATGACAGCGGAAAAAGTGGCTGTCAGCCGTTTTACGGCGGACCTGGTATTCATTTTCCGGCAGAACCAGCTGCGTATGATCACGTATGAATTCAATAACAGCAGCGATTCGGTCATCAGTTTCTATTATCTGATCGGAGCCCTGGAATCCAAATACGGAAAAAGCCAGGATGCGGAACCGCAGACGGTGAAGAACCTGATGGACCGGATTGATCCCAACCATTACCGGACAGACCGGATGCGGCAGGTACATGCCTGGAAAGACAAGGATGGAACCGGCATTTACCTTTACTATTTTGATACGGACCGGTTTGCAATCCTGTACGCGTCCCCGGAACTGAGTGCACCGGGCGGCGGGGAATATGACGTAAACGGGCTGTAAGCGCTTCTGCGCATTTTGGGACGGACAGCATGGAAAAGCTGTCCGTTTTTTTAGGGCTTCCGCCCCGGAATCCTTCATCCTCCGTTCACACAAAATTCACGGTGAATCCCATGAAAAACCATATGGAAATACTTGACAAAGCCCTACCGCGGTGATAGAGTATGCATGTGGTTAGCACTCACGGGCATCGAGTGCTAACAACCAGGAAAGGAGGCAGGTACATGGAGATGGATGAACGCAAAATGCGGATCCTGCAGGCAATCATCGACGACTATGTGCTGACCGGCGTTCCGGTCGGCTCCAGGACGATCAGCCGGAAATATGACATGGGCCTTTCCTCCGCCACCATCCGGAATGAGATGAGTGACCTGGAAGAACTGGGCTTTCTCGACCAGCCGCACGTTTCCGCCGGGCGGATTCCTTCAGCCAAGGCCTACCGCCTGTATGTGGATACCCTGCTTCAGACGGGAAAGATACGGGACGACAATGAGGAAACGATCCGCCGCCACTTTTCCGGCCGGATTCACCAGATGGAAGATGTGATTGACCATGCGGCACAGGTGCTGTCCACGCTGACACATTACACAGCGGTGGTGCTTTCGCCGAAAGGCGCACAGCCCCGGCTGCAGACGGTCCAGCTGGTTCCGGTGTCCAGTGAGACCGCCCTGGTGGTCATTGTGACCGATATGGGCGTGATCCGTGACAGCGTAATCCGGATCGGCAACCAGATGGACAGTGATACGCTGTACGCCATCTCCCGGACGCTCACAAGCGAACTCCGGGGAATGACCCTTCAGGAAGCCTGCGAAAGGATGCCCGCGCTGATCAGCCGGATGTACGGGAATGATGAGGTGCTCCGGGAACTGTACGGATTCCTGAATGAAGGACAGCAGGGTAACCAGCGCCCGCATATGGCGGTCGGCGGGACCAGCAACATCCTGGCATACCCCGAATACAGCGATGTGGACAAGGCACGGAATTTCCTGAGCCTGATGGAAACACGGGACAAACTGGCCGATATTATCCGCGGCAACAACGAGATGTCCTTTACTGTACGGATCGGACCGGAAACCGGCGTTCCCGAAATGGTAGACTGCTCGATCGTTACGGCTACTTACTCCGGAAGGGGCGGCCAGCAGGGAACGATCGGCGTGATCGGGCCGACACGAATGCGGTATTCAAGCGTACTTTCCATCCTGAATATGATGGGACGTCAGCTGACCGACCTGCTGGGCGGAGAGGATGAAAACAAATAGAGGAAAGGCAGAATGAGATGAGCAGGAAGGACAAGGAAAAGCAGATTCCGGAGGAAGAGCTTGCGCCAGAGGTTCCGGAGGAAACTTCCGGGAACGGGACGGACAATGCGGAAGAAGCTTCCGGCCAGGACGAGGACGCGCTGAAGAAGGAACTGGAAGAAGCCAACGCAAAGACGGCTGAATACCTGGCGATGGCTCAGCGGGTCCAGGCGGATTTCGAAAACTACCGGAAACGGAATGAATCCGTCCGCGCGGATGCGTTCGCCGACGGACGACGGGAAGTGGCGACGGCCATGCTGCCGGTCCTGGACAACCTGGAACGCGCCGTGGGTGCCGCGGCAGACAGCGTGGATGAGGCACTGAAAAGCGGCATGGAGCTGGTGCTCAAGCAAATGACAGAGATCTACCAGAAGATGGATGTCACGCCGATTGACCGGAAGGGCGAACGGTTTGATCCGAATCTGGAGAATGCAGTACTTCAGGGAACTGCCGATGAAGGCGAACCGGGAACGGTCTGCCAGGTCCTGCAGAAGGGCTACCGGATGGGTGAACGGGTACTGCGGCACGCGATGGTGAAAGTCGTCGCGGAATAAAAAAGTATATTGCGAAACGGATACAGAACAGGAGGACAGGATTATGAGCAAGATTATCGGTATTGACCTGGGAACTACCAACAGCTGCGTTGCGGTGATGGAAGGCGGACAGCCGGTCGTAATCGCAAACGCTGAAGGAAGCCGCACCACGCCTTCTGTGGTGGCATTTACCAAGGACGGTGAGCGCCTGATCGGTCAGGTCGCGAAACGCCAGGCGGTGACGAACCCCGACCGGACGGTGATTTCAATCAAGCGCGAGATGGGCACATCCTACAAGGTCAGCATTGACGGGAAACAGTATACACCCCAGGATATCAGCGCAATGGTTCTCAGCAAGATGAAGGAAACTGCTGAAAGCTATCTGGGCGAGAAGGTAACCCAGGCGGTTATCACGGTCCCTGCCTACTTCAATGACAGCCAGCGCCAGGCCACCAAGGATGCCGGCCGGATCGCCGGACTGGAAGTGCTGCGGATCATCAACGAGCCGACTGCCGCGTCCCTGGCCTATGGCCTGGATAAGGAAGAAAACCAGAAAATCCTGGTGTACGACCTGGGCGGCGGCACATTCGATGTCAGCATCCTGGATATCGGTGACGGCGTGTTCGAAGTGCTGAGCACAAACGGCAATACCCGCCTGGGCGGCGACGATTTCGACCAGCGGATCATCGATTATGTCGCGGAACAGTTTAAGAAAGAGAACGGAATTGACCTCAAGCAGGACAAGATTGCCGCACAGCGGCTGAAAGAAGCTGCCGAGAAGGCCAAGATTGAGCTGAGCGGAACCACTACCGCCAACATCAACCTGCCGTTTATCACCGCGGATGCCACCGGACCGAAACATCTGGACATCACGCTGACCCGCGCGAAGTTTGACGAACTGACTGCTGACCTGGTGGACGCTACCGTTGAACCGATGCGGAAAGCCCTGAAGGATGCCGGCCTGACCGTGGACCAGATCAACAAGGTGATCCTGGTCGGCGGCAGCACCCGGATTCCCGCTGTGCAGGATGCAGTGAAGAAAGTGACCGGCAAGGAACCGTTCAAGGGCATTAACCCCGATGAATGCGTTGCCATCGGCGCGGCGATCCAGGGCGGCGTTCTGGGCGGAGAAGTCAAGGACGTTCTGCTGCTGGATGTCACTCCGCTGAGCCTGGGCCTTGAAACCGAAGGCCATATTTTCACCCGGCTGATCGACCGGAACACCACCATCCCGACCAGCAAGAGCCAGGTGTTCTCCACTGCCGCAGACGGACAGACCACCGTTGAAATCCATGTGCTGCAGGGCGAACGCCAGATGGCATATGACAACAAGACCCTGGGCCGCTTCCAGCTGACGGGAATCGCTCCCGCTCCGCGCGGCGTGCCGCAGATTGAAGTCACCTTCAGCATCGACAACAACGGTATCGTGAACGTGTCTGCCAAGGACAAGGCGACCGGCCATGAACAGCAGATCACGATTACAGCCAGCACGAACCTGAGCGAGGAAGAAATCAACCAGCGCGTCAAGGAAGCCGAACAGTTTGCGGAGCAGGACAAGAAACGCCGCGAAGAAGTGGAAACGCTGAACCGTGCGGACAGCCTGATCTACGAAACGGAAAAGACGCTGCGCGACAATGGTGACAAACTGTCTGATGAGGACAAGAACAGCGTGCAGGCGGAGATTGATGCGTTCAAGAAGGTACGTGAGGGAAACAACGCGGAAGAGATCAAGAACGCGATGGAAGGCTTCACACAGAAGGTTTACGCAGTATTCGGAAAGCTGTATCAGCAGCAGGCCGGTGCTGACGGAAACCCCATGGGCGGGCAGGGAGGACCTGAACCCGGTACAACCAATGACGACGGCAGCGTGAATGCCGACGGCAGCGTTGAATAAGGAAGCACAGGAAGAATGAACGAAACAGGCCCGCCCCGACGGAGGTGGGCCTGATTTCGGGAAACGAGGTGAGATAAGGTGGCTGAAAAACGGGACTATTACGAGGTGCTCGGTGTCGGTAAAAACGCGACAGATGAAGAAATCAAACGGGCATACCGGAAGAAAGCCAAGGAATGCCACCCGGACCTGCACCCGGACGATAAGGAAGCGGTGGAACGCTTCAAGGAACTGAATGAAGCGAATGAAGTTCTATCTGATCCGGACCGCCGGGCCAGATATGACCAGTTTGGCTTTGAGGATCCGACGGCCGGCATGGGCGGCGGAAATCCGTTCAGCGGTTTTGATTTCGGCGGTGTAGGCGACATATTCGACCAGCTGTTCAACGGCGGAATGGGCGGCCGGGGAACCCGCAGGCAGGGACCTGTCCAGGGAAATGACCTGCGTTATGAACTGAGGATCACGTTTGAAGAGGCAGCCAAAGGCTGCCAGAAGAGCTTCGAGATCTACCGGAACGAGCTGTGTGAGTCGTGCAAGGGAACCGGCGCAAAACCGGGAACCAGCCCGGTGACATGTCCCACCTGCCAGGGAACCGGCCAGGTGCGCCAAAGCAGCGGATGGATGACCATGATGCGGACCTGCTCTGCATGCGGCGGAACCGGAAAGGTGATCAAGGACAAGTGCCCGGAATGTGCCGGAAGCGGACGCGTAAGGAAAAAGAGAACGGTAACGGTTAAGGTTCCTGCCGGAATTGACAACGGTCAGACGATCATCATGAACGGCCAGGGCGAACCCGGAATGCGCGGCGGTGCGAACGGAGACCTGTATATTGTGGTGGGTGTAAAACCCCACAAGCTGTTCAGGAGGGAAGGCTATAACCTGCTGCTGGATTTCCCCGTCAGCTTTGTTACAGCGGCACTGGGCGGCGATGTTGAGGTGCCGACTCTCAGCGGACCGATCAAATACAGGATCCCGGAAGGTACACAACCCGGGACGGAATTCCGGATCAAGGGAGCCGGAATTCAGCAGCTGCGGAGTGCCGGAAAAGGCGATCTGGTGCTGCGGGTAAAGGTGGAAATCCCGAAACGGCTGAACAACAAGCAGAAAGATCTGCTGCGGCAGTTTGACGCCACCACTTCCGACCGGGAATATGACAACCGGAAGGGATTTATGGACCGGGTCAAAGAACTGTTCCAGTAACTGATTTGTTTTTCATGGCGCGGGGGCGTACGGCTTCCGCGCCTTTGCTCTGCCATCAGCATGATGTCTTGACGAGTCCGGGCTGAAAACGGTAAAATATAAAGGTTAAAAGGGTATGAACGGAAAGGACTGAATGCATGGAGCGGACGGGATGGCAGCGGACATGGGTCAGGGTACTGCTGACAACTCTGACAGCTGCCGTGATGCTGCTGATTTTCTTCTTTTCCAATGAGACGGCGGACCGGTCGGATCGTACCAGCGGAACATTTGCCCGGGTTGTAATCGGTATTGCATATCCGGAATATGACGGGATGCCGGACAGTGAACAGCAGGAAATCTTCAATGTAATTCAGCACCTGGTGCGCAAGACAGCTCACTTTACCGAATATGCCCTGCTCGGACTGCTGATCCGGTTCTGCCTGCAGAGCTGGATTGGAAACAAAAGGAAACACCTGCTTCCGGCCAGCTGGATATTCGGCACGTTTTATGCGGCGACCGATGAACTGCATCAGCTGGTGACGGATGGCCGGGCAGGCCAGTGGACAGATGTTGTGCTTGACAGCTCCGGTGTACTGACCGGTGCGGTAATTGCATCAGTTGTTGTGGTTCTGGGCAGCAAAGCATATATCGCTGCCAAAGAGAAGGAGGACAGGGAACCGGATGGCATACTTCAAAAGCAATGAGCAGGAAGAAACCCGCAGGAATCCGTCCCTGCCGGAAGAACCGGAGATCCATACGGGGAACAGCAGCTGGGAAGAGTATCCCGAGGAGGATTACGACGACGGATTCGATGACCCCTATGAAGATGAGGATGAACTGCCGGAACTGTCAGAAGAAGAGAAGGCGGATATCCAGAAAAAACGGGCCAAAGTGGTATTTGAAGCCGGAAACATTACCGGCATTATCATCGGAACGGTACTGGTTCTGCTGCTGGTGATGATCCTTTTCAGTATGGTTTATTTTGTCCGTTCAGATATTACCCGGAATTTTACCCTGTTCCGGATTCAGTTCTGATACGCCGGTATCCGGCAGAAAGACAGGAGTTCTTGGAATCATGAAGAACAGGATCTATCTGGACTATGCGGCGACATCGCCGGTCCTGCCGGATGTTCTGGCAGAGATGCTTCCCTATTTCAACGAGAAATTCGGGAATCCGTCGGGAGTCTACGGAACGGCACGGGAAGCCCACCAGGCAGTTGAACAGGCCAGGCGGCAGGTGGCGGAGGCCATCGGGGCAGAAGCCGGGGAAATCTATTTTACTTCAGGCGGCAGCGAGAGTGATAATATGGCGATTCTTGGAATTGCCCGGGCAGCCTCCGGCCGCGGACGGCATATTATTACCAGCAGTATAGAGCACCACGCTGTACTGAATCCGTGCCGGCAGCTGGAAAGGGAAGGCTGGCAGGTTACGTATCTCCCGGTGGACCGGCTGGGACGGGTATCTCCGGCAGATGTGGAAAGGGCCATTACACCGGAGACGGTGCTGATCACCATCATGTCTGCCAACAATGAGATCGGCACCCTGGAACCGGTTGCTGAGATCGGCCGGATTGCAGGAGCCTATGGAATTCCGTTCCATACCGATGCAGTCCAGGCGGTCGGGTGTACGGATGTGGATGTACGCCGTGACAAAATTGACCTGCTGAGCCTGAGCGCACATAAAATCTATGGCCCCAAAGGGACCGGCGCACTGTATATCCGCCGGGGAACGAGAATCGAAGGCCTGATCCGGGGCGGGGCCCAGGAACGGGGGCTTCGGGCAGGTACGGAGAATACGGCCGGTATTGTCGGCCTCGGTGCTGCAATCCGCATTGCAAAAGCAGATATGGCGGTGCAGACAGAAGCGATCCGGCGTCTCCGGGACCGGATGATCCGGGCCACACTGGAAACAATTCCCGGATCAAGCCTGAACGGGCCGGCGGAGGAGCGTCTGTGCAACAACTGCCACTTCTCGTTTGAAGGCGTGGAAAGCGAGACACTGCTTCTGCGGATGGACCTGGCAGGAGTTGCGGCCTCCGGCGGAAGCGCGTGTACTTCCGGTTCCACAGAACCCAGCCATGTACTGGAGGCGATCCGCCCCGGAGGTGAACAGGCCGGAGGAAGCATTCGCCTGACGCTGGGGCGGGAAACAACAGAAGCGGATGTGGATGAAACGGTCCGGATCATGCGGGAGATCGTTGCGGATCTGCGGAATCTGCGAAGTGCGCTGCTGAAATGATTTGGGGCTTTTCATTTCCCCGGATTACGAGTATAATTCTGAAGGACCGAAACAAGCAAAAGGAGTAACGGAGCATGAAAATTCTGGTAGTGAACGCAGGATCCTCTTCCCTGAAGTATCAGCTGATTGACATGGATGGTGAGAAGGAACTGGCAAAAGGCCTGGTGGAACGGATCGGCATTGAGGGAAGCAAGCTGAAGCACAGCGCCGGCGGAAAGAAGACGGAGATCTGCGAGGAAATCAAGGACCATGAAGCAGCTGCGCAGCTGATGCTGAAGATCCTGCAGGATCCGGAATACGGTGTGATCAAGAGCACGGATGAAATCGGTGCGGTGGGACACCGCGTTCTCCACGGCGGCAGCGCGTTTACCGCTTCCGTAATTGTGAACGATGCAGCGAAACAGGCCATCCGGGACTGCTTCCCGCTGGGACCGCTTCACAATCCCGCCAACCTGATGGGAATTGAAGCCTGCGAGAAAGTGATGAAAGGCACGCCCCAGGTTGCCGTGTTTGACACCGCTTTCCACCAGACCATGCCTCCGAAGGCTTATATGTACGGTGTTCCGAAAATGTACGAGGAAAAACTGCACGTGCGCCGCTACGGCTTCCATGGAACCAGCCACCGCTACGTCAGCCGCCGGGTATGTGAATTCCTGGGCATCAGCCCCAAGGGACAGCGGATCATCATTGCCCACCTGGGCAACGGATCCAGCCTGAGCGCAGTACAGGACGGAAAGTGCGTGGATACGTCCATGGGCCTGACGCCCCTGGAAGGCCTGCTGATGGGTACACGGTGCGGAAGCTGCGACCCGGCTGTGGTGCAGTTTATCGCCAACAATCCCCTGAAGGATGACGGCACACCGCTGGGACATCCGATCAGCGTGGATGAAGTGTTGACCATGATGAACAAGAAGAGCGGCCTGCTGGGTATCAGCGGAAAGAGCAGCGACTGCCGCGATATCGATGACCTGGCGGATCAGGGCGACGAGAACGCAATACTGGCCCGGGAGATGCTGATCTACGGGATCAAGAAGTATATCGGATCCTACGCTGCCGCAATGGGCGGAGTGGATGTGATCTGCTTTACGGCCGGTATCGGCGAGAACAACGCCTACCTGCGTGAACGCGTCATTGACGGCATGGAATTCATGGGCGCGAAGATTGATCCGGAAAAGAACAAGACCCGCAGTGAAGCTGTGATTTCCGCAGCCGACAGCAAGGTTAAGATCTGTGTGATCCCGACCAATGAGGAAATCATGATTGCCCGGGATACCCTGGATCTGGTCACGACCGGAAAGGTCCGGGACAATTGAAATTGTTGTTGACAAACGGTTTTGAAACAACTATAATTATCGATGGTCACTTTTGAGGTGAGGACATGAAGCTTGACGTATCAGATGCTTTAGCCCATCCCGGCCAGGAGTACCGATTTTCCGGAACGCAGGCCATTGCGGATCAGGAAATCGCCGGCGACACCGTCCGACTGGACGACTGTTTGGTGGAAGGAACTTTCCTGGCGGATGAAGACGGCAACATCGCGGTAAAAGGCAAGCTGAAGACCGTTGCCCATGCTCCCTGTGCCAACTGCCTGGGGGACGCGGAAGCCGGGGTTGAAAACAGCTTCGACGAAACGTTCCAGCGGGGCGGAGACCAGGAAGATGATGAAATCTTTGCCTATGACGGGCATGAGGTTTTCCTGGACAAACTGGTGATGTCATACGCCGTCATGGCCCTGCCAATCCGTTTCCTTTGCAGGGAGGATTGCCCGGGCTTTGAATACAGGGACCCGGATGCCGCCCCGAATGAGCCGGGTATTCAATATCCGTTTGCAGGGCTGCAGCAATTGCTTGAAAACAAATTGGAGGTGTGAATCATGGCTGTTCCGAAGGGGAAAGTATCAAAGGCTCGCAAGCACAGCCGCCGCGCCAACTGGAAGCTGACCTTGCCGGGGATCGTTGAATGCCCCCAGTGTCATCAGATGAAGTTGGCTCATCGCGTGTGCAAGAATTGCGGTTATTATAACGGCGTCCAGGTCGTCAATAAGGACGAAGAAAAGAACGCCTGATTGTCGACTGCTTTTTTGGATCGTGATTTTGCAGCTCCGCCCATCAGGGTCGGGGCTGTTTTTCGTTAATCCGCGAATGAAATAATCGGAGGTCAGAGCCATGAGCCAGAAGAAGACCGGCGCAGACATGGAAACCCGGTTCAATCCGCAGGAAATCGAAGCGGAAATCTACAAGGAATGGGAAGAAGCCGGCGCGTTTACCGCGCACCGCGTGGAAGGGAAGAAACCCTTTACGATTGTGATGCCTCCGCCCAACGTTACCGGCCAGCTCCATATGGGCCATGCCATGGACTGCATCATGCAGGACGCGCCGATCCGCTATCACCGGATGAAAGGTGATCCGACCCTGTGGCTGCCCGGAACTGACCATGCCGCAATTGCCACGGAAGTGAGAATCGTGGAAGCGATGCGGAAGGAAGGCCTGACCAAAGAAGGGATCGGGCGGGAAGCCTTCCTGGAACGCGCCTGGAACTGGAAAAGGGAATACGGCGGACGGATTGTTCACCAGCAGCGGAAAATGGGTGTCAGCTGCGACTGGACGCGGGAACGCTTCACCATGGACGAAGGGTGCAGCCGGGCTGTCCGTGAAGTTTTTGTCCGCCTGTACGAGAAAGGCCTGATCTATCGGGGAAACCGGATGATCAACTGGTGCCCCGCCTGCCAGAGCGCCATCAGCGATGCTGAAGTGGTTTACAAGGATGTCGCCAGCCACCTGTGGCATATCCGCTATCCCGGCGCGGACGGAAGCGAGGGCGTAGTGGTGGCCACCACCCGTCCGGAAACCATGCTGGGTGATACCGGCGTGGCGGTGAATCCTGCGGATGAACGGTACACGAACCTGGTAGGCAGAAAAGTGATTCTGCCCATCGTGAATAAGGAAATCCCGGTTGTCGCCGATGACTATGTGGAGATGGAGTTCGGCACAGGCGCTGTGAAGATGACGCCGGCCCATGACCCGAACGACTTTGAGGTGGCCCAGCGGCATAACCTGGAGATCATCACGGTGACCAATGACGACGGCACCATGAATGAAAATGCCGGACGTTTTGCCGGGATGGATCCGCTGGAATGCCGCAAGGCAGTTGTGGAAGAACTGGAAAAGCTGGGCCTGATGGTGAAGATCGAGGACTACAGCCATAACGTGGGCTTCTGCTACCGTCACGGGGATACTCCCGTGGAACCCCGCCTCAGCGAACAGTGGTTCGTGAAAATGAAGACCCTGGCGGAACCGGCGATTGCCGCGGTGAGAGAAGGCCGGACGAAGTTTGTGCCGGAACGCTTCAGCAAGATGTACTACAACTGGATGGAAAACATCCGTGACTGGTGCATCAGCCGCCAGCTCTGGTGGGGCCATCGGATTCCTGTATGGTACTGCGACGACTGCGGCGAGATGACAGTGAGCCGGGAAGACCCGACAGCCTGTCCGAAGTGCGGCGGGAAGCTGCACCAGGATGAAGACGTGCTGGACACCTGGTTTTCATCCGCCCTGTGGCCTTTCTCCACGCTGGGATGGCCGGACAATACTGAGGACCTGAAGTACTTCTATCCCACCAACATGCTGGTGACCGGTTATGATATCATCACTTTCTGGGTATCCCGAATGATGGTTGCCGGCATTGAAAACATGGGTGAGGCTCCGTTTGAGACGGTGCTGATCCACGGACTGGTGCGGGATGAGCTGGGACGTAAAATGTCCAAGTCCCTCGGAAACGGCGTGGATCCGCTGGAAGTGGTGGATGAATACGGCGCCGACGCGCTGCGTTTCAGCCTGGTAATGGGCGTCAGCCCCGGAAATGACACCCGGTACAGCAAGGAGAAGGTGGAATCCGCCCGGAACTTCGCCAATAAGATATGGAATGCCAGCCGGTTTGTGCTGATGAATGTGAATGAACGGAAGGATTTTGCTCCCGCACAGCTGGAAACGGCAGACAAATGGATCCTGACCCGGCTGCAGGAAGCGGTCCGTGACATTTCCGACCATATGGAGGACGGCGATTTCGGCCTGGCCGCCACCAAGATCTATGATTTTGCCTGGAGCGAATTCTGTGACTGGTATATTGAACTGAGCAAGAGCCGCCTGCTGGGCGAAGACGGCGAGAGCAAGGAAACCGTGAAGGCCGTGCTGCTGTATGTCCTGGAGAACCTGCTCAAGCTGCTGCACCCCTTCATGCCGTTCCTGACCGAACAGGTTTACAAATACCTGCCGGACAGCGAAGGCTTCCTGATGCTGCAGAAGTGGCCGGAATACCGTGAAGACTATGTGTTCGAGGCGGATGAAACCCGGATGCAGGGAATCATGGAAATCATCCGGACGATCCGGAACCTCCGCAGCGAGATGAATGTGGCGCCTTCCAAACGGACCCGCCTGATGCTGCTGCCCGGCGAAGGCTGGGGCGAGACACTGGCAGGCGGCGACGGATACTTCCGCCGGCTGGCCGGCGCTTCCGAAACCGAACTGCTGGCGGACCGGAACCAGGTAACTGAAAAGACGGTTTCCGCGGTGACCGCAGCCGGCGAGCTGTTCATCCCGCTCGGGGACCTGGTGGATTTCGACAAGGAGATCGCGCGCCTCACCAAGGAACTGGAGAATATCGGCAAGGAAATGAACCGTTCCCGGGGCATGCTGAACAATGCCGGCTTTATCGCCAAGGCACCGGCACAGCTGGTCCAGCAGGAAAAGGATAAGCTGGAAGCAGCTGCCGCCAAGGCGGAAGCCCTGGAAAAACGGATTGCTGAACTGAAGGAACAGATTTAATACCGGATACCGGGCCGTGGATTTTTTTCCGCGGCCCGTTACCGGTTTCGGGGGAGTTGTCAGATGGAATTTCGGCATGAACCGGTGCTGCTTCAGGAAGTCCTGGAATGGATGAACGTCCGGGAGAACGGTGTTTACTGTGACGGCACGCTGGGCGGCGGCGGACACAGCGAAGCGATCCTGAAAGCATCCGGCGGAACGGCCCGGCTGTATGGGATTGACCGGGATGAGAATGCCATCCGGGCGGCGGAAGCCCGCCTGAAGGGATATCCCGGTTTCCGGGCAATCCATGGGAATTTTCATGACGGAAGGGAACTGCTGACAGAGGCAGGAGCGCCCAAACTGGACGGTGTACTGCTGGACCTTGGCGTTTCCAGCCCGCAGCTGGATACCCCGGAACGGGGGTTCAGCTATCATGAAGACGCGCCCCTGGATATGCGAATGGACCGAAGCCGGGGAATCACTGCCGCTGAATTCCTGAACAGCGCCCCGGAACGCGAAATCATGGAGGTTATCCGGGACTACGGCGAGGAGAAATGGGCGGCAAGGATTGCGCGGATTATCTGTGAACACCGGGCAGAAAAACCGCTGGAAACGACATTTGACCTGGTGGAGGCAGTGGATGCCGCGATTCCGAAAGCAGTACGCCGGAAGGATGACGGACATCCGGCCCGGAGGACATTCCAGGCGATCCGGATCCGGATCAATGACGAGCTGGATCCGCTGGAGCAGGCACTGCGGGATTTCGTGGACTGCCTGGCTCCGGGGGGACGTATCTGCGTGATCACATTCCATTCCCTTGAAGACCGGATTGTGAAGCGGACATTCAAAACCCTTGAAAATCCATGCATCTGTCCGCCGAAAGCCCCGATCTGTACCTGCGGGAGGAAACCGTCGGTGAAGGTGCTCGGCGGCGGAGCAATTGCTCCATCCAGGGAAGAGACAGCACGGAATCCGCGGGCCAGGAGCGCCAAGCTCAGGATTGCGGAAAAGCTGGACAGAAAGGTTTAAAACAATGGCAGTTTTGTTTGTAACAGCTACCCCGATTGGTAACCTGAACGATTTTTCGCCGCGCGGGATTGAAACGCTGAAAACAGCTGACCTGATTATTGCCGAAGATACTCGTGTGACCATGAAGCTGGGACAGGTATTCGGATTCCAGACGAAAATGATTTCATGCCACCGGCACAATGAGACTTCCCAGGCGGAAGCACTGGCTGAGCGGATCCAGGCGGAAGACCTGAAAGCCGCACTGGTAACAGATGCCGGAACGCCATGCATCTCGGACCCGGGAAATATGGTGGTGGCTGCATGCGCCGCCCGTGGTATCCCAGTTATTCCGGTACCCGGATGCAGTGCGGGAATCGCAGCTGTATCCATCTCTGGCTTTGATGCACGGGAATTTGCATTTTATGGTTTCCTGCCCCGGGAGAAGAAAGACCTTCAGAACAAGCT
>JAEEGK010007344.1_pt1 | contig 26281 bp, 16 predicted proteins | sample 8958771 | NCBI WGS metagenome assembly JAEEGK01 (sample SAMN16246547, study PRJNA631951) | gut metagenome | biome: gut microbiome; feature: rumen; material: SC-attached | host: Bos | place: Iran: Karaj | collected 2018-10 | reverse complement strand
TTTGATCAGCTTTTCGTAGATATCTTTTCCGACAAGCGATATTGCCTGCTCTTCGAGATTTTCGGGATTCTCCTTAAAGCCGTCCTTCTTCTGCTCGTCGATGATCTTCTTTGCTTCTTCCGGAGTCTGTATTCCCCACATCTTACTGAACGTGTTCATATTGAACGGAAGGTTGTAAAGCTCATCTCCGTATTTTGCAACGGGAGCATTGATGAAGTTGTTGAACTCGGCAAACCTGTTTACATAGTCCCAGACCTTTTTATCGGAGGTATGGAAGATATGTGCTCCGTACTTGTGCACGTTGATGCCGTGTTCTTCGGCGGTGTAGATATTTCCCGCTATATTTTCTCTCTTGTCGATAACGAGACATTTCTTTCCTTTGGACGAAGCTTCATGAGCAAACACTGCGCCAAAAAGTCCGGCACCGACTATCAGATAATCATATCTCATTTAAGATAACCCTTTAAAAGCTCTGCCTTGTCGGTCTTCTCCCAGGGAAGATCAACATCGGTACGTCCGAAGTGTCCGTATGCGCTTGTTGCCTTGTAGATGGGTCTTCTGAGATCGAGCATCTTGATGATTCCTGCGGGACGAAGATCGAAATTCTCTCTTACGATCTCGACAAGCTTCTCATCATCGATCTTACCGGTTCCGAATGTATCTACCATTACGGAAGTGGGCTGTGCAACACCGATAGCATATGAAAGCTGGATCTCACACTTATCGGCAATGCCTGCGGCTACGATGTTCTTGGCAACATATCTTGCTGCGTAAGCTGCGCTTCTGTCCACCTTGGTGCAGTCTTTTCCGGAGAATGCGCCGCCGCCGTGACGGGCATATCCGCCGTAGGTGTCAACGATGATCTTTCTTCCGGTAAGTCCCGCATCACCGTTGGGTCCGCCGATAACGAATCTTCCGGTGGGATTGATGAAGAACTTGGTATTGTCATCGATCAGTTCCTTAGGAAGAACGGGATCGAATACATACTTTTTGATATCCTCGTGGATCTGCTCCTGTGTAACCTTTTCATCGTGCTGGGTTGAAAGTACGACAGCTTCAAGTCTTACGGGCTTTCCGTTCGCATCATACTCTACGGATACCTGGCTCTTTCCGTCTGCCCTGAGATAGGGAAGAGTTCCGTTCTTTCTTACCTCGGTAAGCTTTCTTGTAAGCTTGTGTGCAAGTGAGATGGGATAAGGCATAAGCTCGGGAGTCTCGTTGACGGCATAACCGAACATCATGCCCTGGTCGCCTGCGCCGATAGCTTCGATCTGCTCATCGCTCATCTGGTTCTCTCTTGCTTCGAGAGCCTTGTCGACACCCATTGCGATATCGGGTGACTGCTTGTCGAGTGCAACGAGTACGGCACAGGTATTTCCGTCGAAGCCCTTTTCGGATGAATCATAGCCGATGTCAACGATCGTCTTTCTTGCGATCGCCTGAATATCGACATTTGCCTTGGTTGTGATCTCACCGGTGATGAGAACGAATCCGGTGCAGGTTGCGGTCTCACAAGCTACACGGCTCATGGGATCCTGTTCAACCATTGCATCGAGAATGGCGTCGGATACGGCATCACAGATTTTGTCGGGATGTCCTTCCGTTACGGATTCGGATGTGAAGAGTATTTTTTCCATATTGTTCCTTTCCGGACATATCGTCCATTGCATCTTCATTAAGTCAGAGGACGGGCATTAAAAAAACCGCTTCCAAACAAGAAGCGGATTCAAAATACGGGCTATTTATTCATCCTCTTATTGTTCGAAATATCGCTCAGGTGGGCACCTTCCGTTTCCGGGGTTGCCGTGGCTTCATCGGTCCTATGTACCTCTGCCAACTCTGAATAAGAGACTTATTAACTTATATAAGAACCTACTATAATCGCAGGCTTATGTCAACAGATTTTATTGATCAGCCGGTCATCAGCTTAAAGCCGCGGTAATCGGTTTCCCTGTCAACCACCTTGATATCGGCACCGAGATTCTTCAGCTTGAGATGGAAGTCCTCGTATCCTCTCTGGATGTAGCGGATGTTGTCGACTGCGCTCTCTCCCTCGGCAGCAAGAGCCGCAAGCACAAGAGCTGCTCCCGCTCTTAAGTCCGGTGCAGCAATGCCTGCTCCGGTGTATTTGGATACTCCGTCAATGATGGCGGTGTTGCCTTCTACCTTGATGCTTGCTCCCATCCTTATCAGCTCATCGACATACTTGAATCTGTTTTCAAATATGCTCTCGGTAACGATGCTGGTTCCTTCGGAAAGTCCGAGCACTACGGTTATCTGAGGCTGCATATCGGTGGGGAAGCCGGGATAGGGAAGTGTCTTGATATGTGTATGTCTGAGACCTCTCGAACATACAACCCTCACCTGGTCTCCCTGTTCCATTACCTCGCATCCGATCTCAAGAAGCTTGGCGGTGATGGACTCGAGGTGCTTGGGAATTACATTCTTAACGGTGATATCTCCTCTGGTTGCGGCTGCCGCCAGCATGAAAGTTCCGGCTTCGATCTGGTCGGGAACAATGGCGTAGTCACTTCCGTGGAGCTTCTGTACACCCTTGATGCGGATGACATCGGTACCTGCGCCCTTGATGTTGGCTCCCATGGAGTTGAGGAAGTTAGCCGCATCTACGACGTGAGGTTCCTTTGCCGCATTCTCTATAATGGTCTTGCCCTCGGCCATTGAAGCCGCGAGCATTATATTAATGGTCGCACCGACGCTGACGACGTCCATATAAATATGGCTGCCCGTCAGATGATCGGCTCTTGTTTTGATCATTCCGTGTTCGAGAATAACTTCGGCTCCGAGTGCCCTGAAGCCTTTGATATGCTGATCGATGGCACGGCATCCGATATCACATCCTCCGGGGAGAGTGACCTCGGCATGCTTGTATTTTCCGAGCATTGCACCGATCAGATAATAAGAAGCTCTGATCTTCTTGATATTCTCATCACAGACCACCGTGGAATTGATGCCTGCGGCATTGATGGTGACTCTGTGACGGTTCTCTTTATTGACTATGATGCCTATGCTTCCCATTGCATCCATGAGCACGTTGGTGTCACGGACATCGGGAACATTGTCTATATGAACGGTTTCGTCGGTCATAATAGAAGCGGCGAGTATAGGAAGCGCAGCATTCTTTGCTCCGCCGATCTCAACCTCTCCTACCAGTGAATTTCCACCGTGAATAAGGTACTGTTCCATGAAAACCTCTTTGAATGGTTCAAAGTTTTACATACGCACTGACTTTACCACAAAACGGCCTCAATGTCCAGTCGGTGACCAATCCGCCTTGATCTCCGCATAGGCTTCTTCTATGATTCCGCCCACATATCCGCCTATATTTTTGAGGGTTTCCTTGTCCAGGGTCTTGGGATCCACGGGGTCACAGAACTGTACAATGACATAAGAACCCTTCATCAGGTGCTTTTTCATTATGTGATCCGTTCCGACTATGGCCATGGGCTGGATAAGGACGTTTCCCTTGGTAGCGATCTTAAAGCTTCCGTTATGCATCGGAAGGAGCTTATCCGAATCGATATCTTTATTTCTGGTACCCTCGGGGAATATCAGAATGGAAGTTCCGGTCTTGACCATCTCAATGGCTTCAAGAATGACCTGAAGGCCCTTTTTGGTATTGCTCCTGTCCAGGAACAGGCAGCGGAGAAGGATCATCCATATATTGAGAAGCGGGATCTTCTTTGTTGACTTTTTAGCAATAACACCCGTGGGGCATTTGCACAAGGGGTATCCGACCACTATGTCGAACAGGCTCCTGTGATTTCCGACATACAGAAGTGCTCCGTCCTCAGGCACCTTTTCCCGGCCCCTTACCTCGAGCTTGATACCGCAAACATGGCTGACACTCCTGAACCCCCACATAACCGTTGAATTGGCAAGTTTATCGGCTCCGGAGGGATTGAATCTCCTCATTATCGCGCACACGATCATAAGAGGTATCGTGAAAATAAGAAAGAGCCCAACATATATTGCGGTAAGAACAAGTCTGATCATTTCAATTCACCCTGCTTCTATTGACTTTCTGTTAATTATATTTTTCCATCCCTCTCCAGAGCTGCCATGCAGCTGTAGATCAGGAAGTATACACCCTCGGTCCCGGCTTCGGGTTCATACACGGAAGACTCGACATTCAGGCCCGAAAGGTAATGGAGCATCATCTGCATCGTACGGTCGTATTCATAACCCTTGAGGATGTAATTGGCACACATCAGGGTTCTGATATAACCGATCATCTCATCGTTTCCGCCGGTCTGTGAATACATGGGATCGGTTATCTCTCTTTTGCGGTTATTGATGGACTGGGCATCCGCGAGGATCGAATCGACGAGCATATCGCACAGATCCCTGTCAACGGTCTGCCTTGTGACTATATAAGTCATGGCACCGTACATATATCCTTCATCGGGATGAAGATCACCGGACGAGAAGAATTCCTTATAGCTTACAAGTTCAGCCTCGTAAGCGCTTTCTCCGGATGCCCTGTAGAGCTCCGCCAGCGCCCTGAATGCGGCAGAATCACTCTTTACCACATTTCCGCTCTGTGAATATATGGATGATGCCTTTTGAAGGCATTCGGTGGCAAGTGCGCTGTCATAGCTTTTGTAAAGGAAACTGAATTTCGCCAGGATCGTGGAATAAACAACGGCTTCGGTACCGACGCTTCCTTCGTAATCCCTGCCGGATATCCAGTCCCTCACACAGACAAGTTCATCGGGTGCTCCCGAGACCACTCCGGCACCGGACGGATCGGGAGTATCCGAAAGCATATCGGCATACCATTCATATGCCTGCAGGTAATCGAGAACCGTCACCGGATCCGCGCTCAGATCCCTGCAGCTTTCGATGATCGATTCCCCGGTCTTATCGGAAAGCTGTCCGTAAAGATCCTCCGATATCCGGAAAACCTCGGAACAACCGTAGGTTTCACATTCCACCCGGTAATAGCCCGGCGTGGCAAGATCAGAAAAATCACCGACCAGAAGCAGGTCATTTCCCTTAGCCTGCGAAAAAAAGCCTTCATATACGGTCTCATCCGAATCCATATCCACGATACGGAAGGTTTCCACCGCACCGGCCCTGTCATTCATCCTGAGATATGCATATTTCTCGGCCCCCAGTGAATATCCCTCCAGATCGGTCATCACATTCGGAAAAGAGGACGGTACGACGAAATCAAGGACCGCAACGGGTTCCATGCTTCTTCCGCCGATATGTCCGTTCTGAGAGCATGCACCCAGTACGAGGATCTGGCACAAAAAAAGTGAGACGTATGAAATTGTATGTCTTTTCATACGCCCCACCTCATCTCCCGTATTCCAAACACACGGGTGTATTGTACCACTTATGCGGTCCAAAAGTCCATTAACTGACCAGATCGATCTGCTGCACCGTTCCCGCTCTTCCGTCCTCAAAAAGGAACATTCCGGTCGACCTTATTACCGCATTTGTTTTGTTCGATTCGTTCTTCAGGGAAAATTCGGTATCCGCATTCATGAGATTGATCGCACCGACTCCCGCATCCTTAAGCGAAAGAAGTCTGTCTCCCGCAGGATCCCTGACCCATACCTTAAGCTTATCGAAGATGTCATCGTCTTCGTCGATCCATCCGTCCCCGTCCGAATCATAGGCAGCAAGCTCCTTAAAGCCGTTGCCCGTTTTTGTACCGAACAGTTCGGTCCCGTCGCCGATCATGCCGTCGCCGTTTTTGTCCAGTGCAAGGAATCCGTTATCACCCGTAAGCGAGCTGATGTATTCCTTTTCACCGTCACCGTCGAGATCGAAATAGAAATTCTGATCCGATACGGATGTGACATCTCCGCCCAGATTGATCACAAGCGGATCGATGCAATGAACATCTCCCGCATTCAGAAGATTTTCCGCAAGACTTTCAAAGCGTCTGCTCATGCCCACGTTTATGCCAAACTCGATCTCTCTTCCGTCCGCGCATATCGCCTTGCCCTTTGCGGTAAAGCTTGTATCCTCTGATTCAAAGGAAAGATCTCTCTGAACATAATCCGTTCTTACAAACTTCGCCGGGGAAAGATTCATTCCGGTATATGCTTCGCTGTATGCGGGCTGTGCATTTCTGACGGTATTGTATCTGTCCGTGCAGCCTGCCATCATCTCCCTTATCCTTTCCCTGAAATCCTCGAACAGAAGAGAAAAGATATATAGAGCCGACATCTTCTCGACATACTCGTTTCCGGGTGAGTAGCTTCGCATCGGAACATTTATCCTGATACTTTTTCCGACCGAAAGATTTCCAATCATATCATCGAAAGTCACTTCTTCTTTCTCTCCTTCTTCCGCTGTTTCCTTCGTTTCCTCCTTTCCGGAACTGTCGTACTTTCCGAGAAGCGTATCAAGAAACGAGCCCTGCTTCGATACCCCTCCCCTCAAGCCTTCATCGGTGACCTCCGTTGTTCTGAAGCTCCTTGCTGAATAATTCACAGCACTAAAGCTGCGTTCGGACTCCATTCCTGTGACCGAACCGTTAATCTTCAATATGTTCTCCTTTCTTTTTTGCACAGAAAAAAAGCAACAAAAATAACGCTCTCCGGGATTCCGGAGCTGCACCCCGGGACCGTTTAGGGTCCACCTGAATCCTTTCTGCGTCTGCTTTCCTGTCTGTGTGATTTTATCAAAGCAAAAGAGCAGAGGCTGTTTTGCTTCTGCTCTTTATATCGGCATATTCCGTTTAAATGATTAGTCCTCTTCCTTTTTTTCTCCGGTGGGGAACTGTATGATGTCCCCGCCCTCCATGGCTTCCATTTTCTTCGTTGCTTTTTCGAGCCTTGCTCTTGCTTCCTGAGCTCTCTTTGCAACTATGTTCATCATGAGGCTCTTGGGAATCACGATGTTTTCCATGAAAGGATTGATGACTATTCCGTAGGTCGTATTCTCGGATCCGTCGGGACCGGGAGTCAGGATGAACTTCGCCAGATCCGCAAGCTTTACCGTGACCGCTTCCGAAACAAATTCCTCGGGAAGCTTCGATGCGCCCTCGAGCTTTCTTGCCTTTTCGAGTGCGGCATTGTCGGTGAACACAACGAAAAACCTTCTTCCGTCCGCACCCGTGAGAACGGGGAAACGTACGGTGTGCTTTTTGTCCATGAGCTTTTCGCCGTCCGGTCCGACCTCCGCCTTCACATCGGCGGGCGCAAGGAGCTCCGCACTGTCCAGCTGTTCAAGGAACATGACCTGATGCGCGGGATCCGGGTTCTTTCCGTCGGACTTGATGAGCTGCATGGCACCCACAAGCATTGGATTGGATACTGTCTTGTTGATCTCCATCTTATCTCCTGTTGTAATTGATGAGGCATCCCTTGAGAATGATCTCTCTTTCCTCATCGGTGAGGCTTCCGAGAGTCATGGTAAATTCCTTCATCTGACCGGATGCGGCATCAACGGTGTATGCCTTGACGCTGTCGGTCTTATCAGTGACTGCCTTCCTGATGCCGGGAACGAAGATGTAATCAAGGTTCTTGAAAGGAAGGTCTCCCGCAGGAACAATGAAAGGAAGCATACCCCAGTTGATAAGATTTGATCTGTATCTCTTGGTAGCATACTCGTTTGCAATGTTGGCCCATCCGCCGAGCACTCTCTGGCATGATGCAGCCTGCTCTCTTGCGGAACCGTCTCCGGGCTTTACGGCAAATATAGTCGAACCGATTCCGGTGTTGGATTCGGATACGTCTGCGAAGGTCTTCTTAACCGTCTCCACAGCCTTAGCAACCTCTTCGCTCATCTTGTCGAATGAAGTTCCCTCTTCCCTCTTTTCCTCCTGCGCACGTACTTCCTTGGCACGTCCCACGTACTCGGGATCCTTTCTTGAAAGAGCGAACTCCGCAAGTCCGAGAGGATTTGATCTGTAGCTTGAGGTTTCTCCGGAAGGGATAAGCTCATCGGTGGTGGTGACGGGATCGTGGATCTCCGATACTACCTTGATGAGGAGATTATCCTGAAGTGCGGGCATCTTGGGCCAGTCCTTGATGTTGGGACCGAGGATGAGCTTCTCGTCGGGGTTAGCGACATTCTTTGAATCGAATACTCTCTTCTGATAGATGCCTGCATCGAAGTGATACTGATACTTATTGTAAGTGCACTCGAAGTTCTCCGCACTGGTGAGAACGCCGCCGTTTGCAGCGGTAGCCGCGATACTTCTCGCATCCATAAGTGCGACGGATGCAACCTGGCCGTTTTGAACCTTGGAACCTTCTCTGTTGGGGAAGTTCCTGGTCGAGTGACGGATACTGAATGCATTGTTGGAAGGCGTGTCTCCGGCACCGAAGCAGGGTCCGCAGAATGCGGTCTTGAGGATCGCGCCTGTCTCAAGGATCTTGGCTGCGCAGCCGTTCTTGATGATTTCCATATATACGGGCATTGAAGCGGGATATACGCTTAAAGTAAACTCCCTGTCTCCGATCGAAGCACCGCTTAAGATATCCGCAGCGGCACAGATGTTCTCAAATCCGCCGCCGGCACAGCCTGCGATGATTCCCTGATCTACGTGGAATTTTCCGTCACGAAGCTTGGACATAAGTTCGAACTCGACCTTGTCACCGAATGAAACCTTGGCTCTTTCTTCGGTCTCGTGAATGATGTCCTCGGGATTTGCATTGAACTCGTCAATGGTAAATGCATTGCTGGGATGGAAAGGCATTGCGATCATGGGTTTGATCTCGGAAAGATCTACAATGACCGCACCGTCGTAATATGCAACGGCTCCGGGATCGAGCTTGGAGTATGCATCTCCGCGTCCGTGGATCTCAAGGAATTCCCTGGTGTTGTCATCGGTTACCCAGATAGATGACAGGCATGTCGTTTCTGTCGTCATTACATCGACACCGATACGGAAATCCTCGGAAAGATTTGCAACGCCGGGACCTACGAACTCCATTACCTTGTTCTTGACATATCCGTTTCCGAATACCGCACCGATGATGGCGATTGCTACGTCCTGAGGTCCGACTCCTCTTCTTGGAGCACCGGTAAGATAGATTGCAACAACGCCGGGCATCGCAACATCGTAGGTCTGTCCGAGAAGCTGCTTAACAAGCTCGGGGCCGCCCTCTCCCATTGCCATGGTTCCGAGTGCACCGTATCTGGTGTGTGAATCGGATCCGAGGATCATTCTTCCGCAGCCTGCCATCATCTCACGCTCAAACTGGTGGATGACTGCCTGGTGAGGAGGAACATAGATTCCGCCGTACTTTCTTGCGGCGGAAAGACCGAAGACATGGTCATCCTCATTGATGGTTCCGCCTACCGCACACAGTGAGTTGTGGCAGTTGGTGAGAACGTAGGGAATGGGGAATTTCTCAAGTCCCGATGCTCTGGCGGTCTGGATTATGCCTACGAAGGTGATGTCATGGCTGGCAAGTGAATCGAACTTGATCTTAAGCTGATCCATATTTCCCGAAGTGTTGTGCTTCTCCAGGATGCCGTATGCCATGGTCTCTTTTCTGGCAGTTTCTTTGTCGGGAGCACTTCCGGTAAGGGATGTAACCTTTGCCTGAGCTTCCGCACCGTCTTCGACAAGCTCGGTTCCGTTAATGAGATATGCTCCGCCGTCTGTTAATCTGATCATTTGTTTCTCCTCGAAAATGTACCGGAGCAGTATCAGCTACTCCGGTAACTAATTTATCATTTATCTGATTTGGAAGATTTCTTCCTTGAAAGAACTACTTTGTCCAGGTGCCAGATCTCATCCACATACTGCTGAATGGTTCTGTCGGATGTGAACTTGCCCGAGCATGCGACATTGAGGATCGCACTGCGTGCCCACTTAGCCTGATCGTTGTAGAAATCCACGATCCTTGCCCTTGCATCCGAGTAGGACTTGAAATCCTTGAGGATGAAGTAGGTGTCTGCCTTTGCGGTGCACTGTGTGTTCAGAAGGCTGTTGTAAAGAGGTCTGAACAGCTCGGTGTCGGGCGAATAGGTTCCGTTGATCAGCTGCATGAGCACGCGTCTGATATCGGGATCGTTGTTGAAGATCTGCATGGGATCGTATCCGCCGTTATTCTCGTAGCCGATGACTTCGTCGGAACTCATACCGAAGATGAACGCATTCTCCTCTCCGACTTCCTTTACGATCTCAACGTTTGCACCGTCCATGGTTCCGAGTGTAAGGGCACCGTTGAGCATGAACTTCATGTTGCCGGTTCCGGATGCTTCCTTGGAAGCGGTTGAGATCTGCTCGGATACATCGGATGCGGCGAAGATGAGCTCAGCATTCGATACATTGTAGTTCTCGATGAAGACGATCTTCATGAGTCCCTTTACATCGGGATCGTTATTGACAACATCGGCAACGGAATTGATGAGCTTGATGGTAAGCTTTGCGTTCCTGTAGCCTGCGGCTGCCTTTGCTCCGAAGATGAATGTTCTCGGAGTGAATTCCATATCGGGATGATCCTTGAGCTCGTTGTACAGATACATGATATGAAGGATGTTCATAAGCTGTCTCTTGTACTCGTGGAGACGCTTTACCTGTACGTCAAAGATCGATCTGGGATCAACATCGATTCCGTTATGCTCGGAGATGTACTGGGCAAGGCGGACCTTGTTGCGGTACTTGATGTTCATGAACTCCTTCTGAGCCTTCTTGTCGTCGGCATAGATGGCAAGCTCGTGGATGTGGGGAAGATCGGTGATCCACTCGTCTCCGATATGATCGGTGATCCAGTCCGCAAGGAGAGGATTTCCGTGAAGGAGGAATCTTCTCTGCGTGATACCGTTGGTCTTGTTGTTGAATCTCTCGGGGAACATCTCGTAGAAGTCCCTGAGCTCCTGCTTCTTGAGAATCTCCGTGTGAAGTTCCGCAACACCGTTTACGGAATAGCCGGCAACGATAGCCATATGTGCCATCTTGACCTGTCCGTCATAGATGATAGCCATCTTGCGGATCTTCTCATCGACGTTAACGCCGGTATTAGCATACTTTTCCTTGATCTGCTCGATGAATCTTCTGTTGATCTCCTCGACGATCTGATAGATCCTGGGAAGAAGTCTGCTGAAGAGTTCGATGGGCCACTTCTCGAGAGCTTCGCTCATGATGGTGTGGTTGGTGTATGCGCATGTATGCGTCGTTACTTCCCACGCTTCATCCCATGTAAGGCCGTGATCGTCCATAAGGACTCTCATAAGCTCTGCGATCGCAACGGTGGGGTGTGTATCGTTAAGCTGGAAGGTTACCTTCTCATGGAACTTCCTGATATCCTTGTGTGAGCGCATGTACTTTTCGACCGCTTCCTGGACGGATGCGGAAATGAAGAAGTACTGCTGCTTGAGTCTGAGTTCCTTGCCGGCATAGTGGTTATCGTTGGGATAGAGGACCTCGACGATATTTCTTGCGAGGTTTTCCTGCTCAACGGATCTCTGGTAATCTCCCTTGTCGAAAGCATCGAGCTGGAAGCACTCAACGGGCTCCGCATCCCAGATCCTGAGGGTGTTAACGATTCCGTTTCCGTATCCTACGATCGGAATATCAAAAGGCACCGCTCTTACGCACTGGTAATCCTTCTGGGTAAAGATGCCTCTTCCGTTCTCATCGGTCTGCACATCTACATATCCGCCGAACTTGATGGTCTTGGCATATTCGGGACGGCGAAGTTCGAAGGGATTGCCGTTTGCAAGCCAGTTATCGGGAACCTCCACCTGATATCCGTCCTTGATCTTCTGCTTGAACATTCCGTAACGGTAACGTATGCCGCAGCCGTAAGCGGGATATCCGAGGGTTGCGAGTGAATCGAGGAAACATGCCGCAAGTCTTCCGAGACCGCCGTTTCCGAGAGCCGCATCGGGCTCCTGATCCTCGACAACGTTCAGGTCGAGTCCCATCTCTTCGCAGGCTTCCTTAACGGTCTTGTATGCCTGCATATTGATGAGGCTGTTTCCGAGAGCTCTTCCCATGAGGAACTCCATGGACATGTAGTAGACCATCTTGGGATCTTCTTTCTCATATGCTTCCTGAGTTTCGATCCACATATCCATGATCTGATCCTTGATGGCATAGGATACAGCCTGGAAGATCTGCTGGGGAGATGCCTCCTCCATGGTCTTTCTGAAAAGAGTCTTTACATTGTAATTAACGCTTCTTTTGAAAAGCTCTTTGTCGAATTTTTCTCTTTTTGTGACTGCTGAATTCTTCAATTTCAGTCTCCCTCCTTATGAAAAAATTCTTTATCCGATCTTTTCAAGACTGATCGTTACTTTCTCTCCGTTGATATCCCACTCCTTGGAGAACTTGTAATCCTTGCCGGAGGTGATGTCATCCGCAAGAAGCTTGGTGGAGATCTGCGCCTTGTTCTTCTCTACGATTCCGACAAGCTTGTCATTTCCGTTGAGAGAGATGCGGATGTGATCCATAACCTCGAAGCCGGAATCCTTACGCATTGTCTGAACCTTGGAAACAAGCTCAGCTGCGAATCCCTCTTCGATAAGTTCCTCGGTAAGGTTAAGATCGAGGACAACCGTCATGCCGTGATCTTCGGATGCTTCATAGCCTTCCTTCTTGGTCATCTCGATAAGAAGATCTTCCTTGGCAAGTTCGATAGCATTTCCGTCCACATCGAACTTAAGGGCGCCGTTTGACTCAAGCTCGTCCATAGCGGCATTTCCGTCGACCTCTTTGAGGAACTTTTGGATTCCGCCGAGCTGCTTGCCGTACTTGGGTCCGACGGTCTTGAGCTGGGGCTTGAAGATATAAGTGGTGAACTCTCTTACGTCATCCGCAAATGCGACTTCCTTGACGTTGAGTTCTTCCCTGATGATATCGATATAGAACTCATCCAGCTTTTCTTCGCTCTTGATATACATCTTGGAGATGGGCTGGCGGTTCTTGACCGATCCTTCGTTTCTGCATGCTCTTCCGAGAACTACCGCATCGAGTACGGTCTCCATCTTCTCTTCGAGCTCCTTGTCGATGAGCTTTTCATCCGCAGCAGGGTAATCGCAGAGGTGAATGCTCTCGGGCGCATCCGCAAAAGAATTCCTTACGATGTTCTGGTAGATGCTCTCTGTCATGAAGGGGATCATGGGAGCTGCTGCCTTGGAGATGGTCACAAGTGCGGTGTAAAGGGTCATGTAAGCATTTATCTTGTCCTGCTCCATTCCCTTTGCCCAGAATCTCTCACGGCTTCTGCGTACATACCAGTTACTCATCTCATCGACGAACTTCTCGAATGCGGCGCCCGCCTCGGGGATCTTGTAATTCTCAAGGTCTTCGTCGACTTCCTTTACGCAGCTGTTAAGTCTTGAAAGAAGCCATTTGTCCATGACTGAAAGCTTGTCATATTCGAGAGCGTACTTTGATGCATCGAAGTTATCGATATTTGCATAGAGTACGAAGAATGCGTAGGTGTTCCAAAGGGTTCCGAGGAACTTTCTCTGGCCTTCGATGACGGCATTCTCGGAGAAACGCTTGGGAAGCCAGGGAGCGGCACTTGTGTAGAAGTACCATCTGATCGCATCCGCACCGAACTTGCCGAGAGCCTCCATGGGATCCACGACATTGCCGAGATGCTTACTCATCTTGCGGCCTTCCTCATCCTGTACAAGTCCGAGAACGATGACATTCTCGTAAGGGGACTTGTTGAAGAGAAGGGTTCCTTCAGCCATCAGCGAATAGAACCAGCCTCTCGTCTGATCGACTGCCTCGGAAATGAATGCAGCGGGGAACTGCTGCTCGAACAGGTCTTTGTTTTCAAAGGGATAATGGTGCTGTGCGAAGGGCATCGCACCGGAATCAAACCAGCAGTCGATGACTTCGGGAACTCTCTTCATTGAGCCGCCGCAGTCGGGACACTTGCAGGTTATATCATCGATGAACGGTCTGTGGAGCTCGATGGTCTTAGCTCTCTCATCGCCGCTCGCATTAAGGAGTTCTTCCCTTGAACCGATGCAGATCCTCTTTCCGCACTCGCACTCCCAGATGTTGAGAGGGGTGCCCCAGTAACGGTTTCTGGAAAGAGCCCAGTCCTGGATGTTCTCAAGCCAGTTTCCGAATCTTCCGGTTCCGATCGATTCGGGCATCCAGTGTACGGTGTTGTTGTTCTTTACAAGGTCTTCCTTTACGGCAGTGACCTTGATGTACCAGGATTCACGCGCATAGTAAAGGAGGGGAGTGTCGCATCTCCAGCAGAAAGGATAATCGTGCTCGAACTTGGGAGCATCGAAGAGCTGTCCTGCGGCATCCAGATCCTTAAGTACGAGGGGATCGGCATCCTTGACGAACTTTCCTTCGTAAGGGGTATCGGCGGTCATATTACCCTTGCCGTCTACGAACTGAACGAAAGGAAGATCGTATTCGCGGCCCACACGGGAGTCGTCTTCACCGAATGCGGGAGCGATATGAACGATACCGGTACCGTCTGTCATGGTTACGTAGTCATCGACTACGATGTAATGTGCTTTCTTGTGCTGCTTGTCGGCAGCCTTTGCGGCTCCTTCGAAAAGGGGCTCGTACTCCATTCTCTCGAGGTCCTTTCCGACGTACTTTTCAAGAACCTCGTAAGCGGGTGCGTCTTCCTTGGCGAACTTTCCGAGAAGGGTATCGGCAAGAGCCTCCGCAAGGATATAGGTATATCCGTCGGCTGCCTTGACCTTCACATAGCTCTCGGAAGGATTGACACAGAGTGCGACGTTGGAAGGAAGGGTCCAGGGTGTGGTCGTCCATGCAAGGAAGTAGAAATCCCCGTCCTTAGCCTTGAAACGTACGACTGCCGAGCGCTCCTTTACGGTCTTGTAGCCCTGAGCAACCTCATGTGAGGAAAGAGGGGTTCCGCATCTGGGGCAGTAGGGTACGATCTTGAAGCCCTTGTAGAGCAGTCCCTTGTCCCATATAGTCTTAAGAGCCCACCACTCGGACTCGATATAGTTGTCGTCATAGGTGATATAGGGATTGTCCATGTCGGCCCAGAAACCGATCTTGGAGGAGAACTCCTCCCACATTCCCTTATACTTCCATACGGACTCCTTGCACTTTCCGATGAAGGGCTCAAGTCCGTAGCCTTCGATCTGTTCCTTGCCGTTGATGCCGAGGAGCTTCTCTACCTCAAGCTCAACGGGGAGACCGTGGGTGTCCCATCCCGCTTTTCTGGGGACCTGATATCCCTTCATTGTGCGGTATCTGGGGATCATGTCCTTAATGGTCCTGGTCTCTACATGTCCGATATGGGGCTTTCCGTTTGCGGTGGGAGGTCCGTCATAGAATGTATAGACCGGTCCTTCCTTACGGGAATCAATACTCTTTCTGAAGATATCGTTCTCATTCCAGAATTTTTCGACTTCAGCTTCCCTCTGAACATGTGAGAGGTCTGAATTAACCTGTTTATACATATTTCCTCCTGTAAAAAAACAAACCTCCCCCCGGAAAAAAAGGAGCGAGGTCCCGCTTCATTAAGATATAAATGCACATATGCGATTTTAGTGTAAAATGGCTGTAATGTCAATATTAACGGGGCTTTTGCATTGTTTTTTGGACCGCAAAAATATATAATATATGGGTAATTTTTGGAGGGGGTACCAAAAGTGGCAAAAAAGGATTCCAAACCCAAGACGGATAAACACAAAAGGTCCAGAAAAGGCACTATTTCCGGGCATATGTACGGGGTGGCGATACTCCCCGTCGTCCTTTTTGCCCTTGTCATCATAATTGCCGGCATTCCTTTCCTTACCGGCATTCTCTACGATTCCGCGGAAAAAGAGCTCAGGGACGCCTGCATGAGCACGCAGCTGCTCATGGATGCCAGGTACCACGGCGACTACAGGCTTACCGGCAGCGATTCACTCTATCTCTACAAAGGTGACACCGATATAACAAGCGATTACTCCGTTGTCGATTCCATCAAGGAATCCACGGGGCTTGATGTCACGCTCTTTTACAAGGATACCCGTATTCTCACCACTCTTACCGACGAAAACGGTGTCAGGATGGTCGGAACGGGCATCGCTTCACAGATCCAGACGGTTGTCTATAAGGACGGTGAAGAAGCCTTTTACCACAATACGATGATCTTCGGTAAGCCTTACTTCACCTACTACATGCCGCTTGTTTCGAGCCACGGCAATATCCAGGGCATAATTGCAGCGGCACGTCCCGCCGAGGACGTGAACAGGACCATCCGCACATACATACTGATGCTCACAGGCATAGCCGCAGCTCTCACGGCGCTCATGGTATTCATCGTCATAAGGATCACCAAGCCCATGACGGTCTCCATAGAGAGCATATTCAAATTCGTCAAGGATGCTTCATCGGGCAATGAGACGGCCGTACTCGACGAGCATGTTCTGGCACGCCGCGACGAGCTCGGAGAAATAGGTGAGAGCGTCCTTTCGATGCAAAGATCCATGAGAAACATGATGGAATCCGATCCTCTTACCGGTCTTTTCAACAGAAGATCCGCACAGAGAAAGATGGGCCCCATCATAAGCAAGGCCAAGGGTGGTGCGGAGAGCTTCTGCATAAGCATCGGCGATATCGACTTCTTCAAATCCGTCAACGATACCTACGGACACGATGCGGGTGACGAGGTTCTCATAAAGGTTGCCGAAACCATCAGGGAGCATATGAAGAACGTCGGATTCGTCGCAAGATGGGGCGGCGAGGAATTCCTTATGGTATTCGACAGAACAAGTCTTATCATGGCGGAAAACTCCCTTTGGAGTCTGCTTGAGAAGATCCGTGCGATGAAGATCAGATATGACAACTACATCATAGACGTCACCATGAGCTTCGGCGTCAGCGAATGGGACAAGAAGCAGAGTGTGGACGACCTCATTAAAAGTGCCGACGATAAGCTCTACAATGCAAAGAACAGCGGCAGGAACAGAGTCGTCAGCATGATCGGGGGAAGCGAAGAAAGTGCGGAATCCGGAGAGATGTCCGAGATCGATAAGCTCCTTCAGACAATAAGCAGCGGAGCAAAAGAAGAAATGTCCGAATACCCCGAGGATACCGGACATTTCGAAAATCTTTCAGCCAAGGAATTAGAGGATATACTTAACGGTAAAGCCGATGAGGACGCCGCCGGAACAGGTGGTGACGTTATGTCCGAAGGAATAAGCTTTTCAGCCGATTCCTATACTGATGACTCTGTTCTCGGAGGCTCTTCCCGGAAATAAATCCATTCCCTATCCGTTCTCCCCGCCGAAACCTTCGGCGCCCGGAACGTAGCACGGTGCAGGATCTTTCTTTGATTCATATATCGGACAAAAAAAGCGGAAACCTTAGTTTCCGCTTTTACTTTTTTCTTTTGACGGGAATAACTGGACGATCATTATGGCCGCAAACATAAGTACGCTTCCGATGATCTCCCTTTCGGAAAGGCTCTGGTGAAGGATCACGTATCCGCCCAGAACGCAGAAGAGCGCTTCACAGCTCATGAGGATCGATGCGGTGGAGGGCTCCAGCTTGGACTGGCATACGATCTGGATCGTATAAGCGACTCCTCCCGAGAAGATTCCCGTGTAGAGGATGGGGACCGACGCAGCCATGATCGACTCCATATCCGGCCTTTCCGCAGCGAACATGACCACGCCCGAAGTGACCGAAACGGTAAGGAACTCGATACAGGCAAGTTTGATATTATCGTATTTTGACGCTCCCGAATCTATTACCAGTATCTGCACAGTGAACATCACGGCGCAGGCCATGAGGAAGATATCTCCCTTCGAAAAGGTAAATGATCCGCTCATGGTCAGGAAGTACAGACCGAGTACCGACAGAGCGACTCCTGCCCACACCACGGGTCTTATCTTCTTTTTCATGAAGATCCCGCAGACGGGAACAAGTACGATATACATGGCGGTTATAAATCCCGCCTTTCCCACGGAATCGGTATAGAGGATGCCTATCTGCTGCAGGTTTCCCGCAAGTGACAGAAGCACTCCTATGATGATGCCCGTCTTCCAAAGCCCCGCAGACTTCCATGAATGCTCCGCGGATTCCTGCAGGTCAGGGGATGCACCGGATCTTTTCCGTGCGATCCTTCTCCCGATATCGGTGAATACCGACAAAGCGAACACCACAGCCGTGGCGAGCATGAACCTTACCGCATTGAAGGTGAACGGACCGGCGTTTTCCATCCCGATGCTCTGGAATGCGAATGCAAGTCCCCAGATAAGAGCACCCACCAGCTGGAGCAAAATATAAAAAGTACGTTTTCCTGTATTCATTTCTCAGATGCGAGCAGATCTACGCATAAATTCCTTTATCTCATTATCCGAAGGCATCTTAAGTATGTCGGACACATACTTTTCCGCATCGCTTACGGACCAGAGGGAAAGAGTTCTCCTCACCTCCGGAACGGCGCCGGGATTGACGCTGAATCTCCTGCATCCCATTCCCGCAAGTATCGGGATCAGCGCGGGATCGGCCGCCGCTTCACCGCATACGGATACCGGAACGCCGGCATTTTTCGCGTTGTCTATCGTCTGCTTTATAAGCCTGAGCACAGCCGGCTGTGTGACCGACTGAAGGTAAGCGACATTTCTGTTTCCCCTGTCGGCACTCATTGTATACTGCACCAGGTCATTGGTCCCTACGGAAAAGAAATCGCTCTCGAGCGCAAGCATATCGGATATGATCGCAGCCGAAGGAGTCTCTATCATACAGCCGACCTTGATGTTGTCGTCGTAATCATATCCCTCGTCCCTTAAGTCACTCTTAAGCTCATATACGAGAGCCTTGACTTCTCTCATCTCATCGACACAGGTGATCATGGGGATCATGATCGATATATTTCCCAGAGCGCTTGCCCTGAGTATCGCCCTCAGCTGCGTCGCAAAAAATCTTCTGTTTCCGAGACTGTACCTTACCGCACGGTATCCGAGGAACGGATTGCTCTCAAGCTCCATATCGAGGTAGGGAAGGCTCTTGTCTCCGCCTATGTCAAGCGTACGGATAACGACCTCACGGCCATCCATCGCCTGCGCTATTCGCGAATACGCCCTGACCTGTTCCTCTTCGCCCGGAGCATGTCCTGCTTCGGCATATAGATTCTCCGTCCTGTAAAGTCCTATCCCTTCGCCGCCGTTATCAAGCGAATGCATGACATCGACGATATCGTTCACATTGCAGAATACCTCAGCGTTTTCGGAATCTGCCATCTTTGTCTTCATTGAACAGAACTTTTCAAGTTCCTTTCTCGACTCGATATATTTTTCTTTTCTTGATGCAAATTCCAGCGCCAGTTCCGGATCGGGTCTTTCGTAAACATACCCGCTCAGGCCATCAACGATCACCGTATCACCGTTTTGTATCGCCTTGGCCGCTCCCGGCACACCGTACACCGCGGGAAGCCCGATGCTGCGCGCAACAAGTGCGGAGTGCGAAGTCATTCCTCCGGTCTCGCACACAAAACCCGCCACGCCGCAGGCTTTGAGCTTTGCGACCATGTACGGAGTCAGATGGTTTGCAACAAGAACCGTGCCCGGTTTGAGTGAGGAAAAGAATGCATCAACAGAACCTGCGGAAACCATCTCCGAGATCTCCGTAAGTCCGAGTACCCTTGCAACTCCTATTCCTATTCCCTTGGAAGTTTCGGAACCTGTCAGCATAGTGCCTTGATCCTTCTCCCTATATCAGCTTAAAGTGTTTGAAAGCTTTATATATTCCGTCTTCGTATATGGAATCCGTGACATAATCGGAAGCCATCAAAAGCTCGGGATTACCCTGTCCCATGGCTATTCCGTGAGCCGCGGCTTTGATCATCTCCATATCGTTCATTCCGTCGCCCACTGCGTAGATGTTCTCCGCAGGGACTCCGTAATGCTTTCTTACGATCTCCATACCCGTTGCCTTGGAATGACCCTTCGGTATAAATTCTACCACAATATTGCCGTGATCGATCATATCAAGAAATCCGCCGAGTTCTCTGCATACGGCATCATAATCGGTATCGGCCGTGATATCCGCACTGAACTTATTGATGGGATCCGAATCGGTGCGAACATTCATATGCTTTGCCCTGTCTCCGAGAGATTCCCAGAGAGTTGCGGCAAAGGGATCGTCGGGAAAATCCTCGGGATCGAAGAAGCAGTTTTCTCTTCCTTCGAGCACGACCGGCATGTGCTGATCGGATAACACCTTAAGCGAAGTCTTTATCTGGTCCGGAGTAAGAAGTCTTTCATACTCAACTTTTCCCTCTATCTCAACATGGCATCCGCAGGCAGCTACGACTCCGTCCATTCCGAGCTCTTCGAGGGCCTCATATCTTGTGTTGGATCTCGAACGTCCGGTGTTGATGAACACCTTATTGCCCATGACCTTGGCAAGCTTTATCGCATCCTTGGTGCTTTCGGGGATGCGGAGTATCTCATCCCATATGGTCATATCTATATCAAGAAATATCAGATTCATTCTTTTCTCCTGCGGTGAGCACTCCCTCATATCCCATAAGGAAAGGCACGGTGAACATTATGGGGAATGCATATCTTGCATGCTTCATAAAGCAGGGTCCGGCCATGCATACAAGCAGCGTTATCAGCTGCATCGGATAAAGGTGAAGATTCTTCCTGCGTCTTCTTATGAGCAGGAACATTATCCATGTCCACAGTCCGGGACTCTGAAGCGCTCCGAAAAACGATAAACGGTCTATATAACGGTAAAAGTATATCAGCAGTTCGTCCGCACCTTCGAACAGTCCCGTCTTCGAAAAATAATCGCTGTCGAGTTCATATCTGACAGATGTGTCGGTTTCCGGATCAAACCATCCGTATGTACTCATGAAGAAGGATTCGAAATATGTTCCGGGATGCTTAAAGAACATCTCAAACCAGGTCTTGAGATATCCCGCGACAACATCATTCGAAGCATCCGTATCATAGAACTGCTTTACGGGATCCGATATGAACGGATCGTAATGCTCGATCATATCCTTATGATTTCCGAACAGTGCGTCGATCGATGCGATCTCTTCACCTGTCAGCTCGCTCTCATATCTTATCATGGTGAGAGTTGTCTGCTGCATAGGGATTGAAAGCATCTCCTTAAATCCGTCACTCTCCGCGTGTACGTATGCCTTTATTCCGGATGACAGTGCGGTGCAGACACCGAGCGGGATTACAAGGAAAAATGCGGCCTTTTTTGCGAGCACCTTTACGTCCGTCTTTTCACCGGATGCTTTTCCGATTCCGTACACACTCATAACAAGGCCGTTCGCAAATACTATGATCGATCCGTTATTTCTGCATATGCATACGACAGCCGCAGCTAGCAGAAGCTTTAACATCGTGGATCTGTTCTTCAAAAACTCATCCGGAGCTTCATAAAACTGAACCGTAAGGACGCAGTACCAGATACAGCCGGCCGCAAACGGAACATCCTTTATCGCAGTCGTTGCTATGTTCGAATAGATCGGTGAAAGAACATATATTGCAAGCACCGTGGCAAGAACCGGAATGCCGGCTCCCTTTTTCTTAAGATAGGTAATGGTAAGGGAAAGAGCCGCAGCAAGTCCGAGTGCCTGAAGAATAATCCACACAAAAAGAGCGGGGTCATAGCTTCCGAAGACAGCCTTGAATGCGCCGAAGAAAAGACCTATGAAAGCGGTGAGAACTATGGGATGATGTCCCGACCAGGGCATCTCTCCCGTGGTCTGCATAAGCTGCCCGATAAAGTCGGCATTGTGATTGCCGGGGGCATTAAGGATCATGATCGGAAGCCAGAGCAGCATGAGCAGAATGATCACATTTCTGAAGCAGTGATTCCCGAAGAAGCTGTCAAACATTTTCCGGCTGCACCTCATAAACGAGATACGTTCGAGTCCCGCTTCGAAAAGAGCAAATACATATCTGAAGATGATACCGAAGCCGAGCGAAGCAAGGATCGATCTTATGATGAACGGAACTGTCCCGTAGATTCCCGTAAGATCTCCGAGATCGCGGACGGATCTTCCGAGGATCACGACGAAGCCGAGGATCATCGGAAGGAAATAACCTCTGACAAGCCTTGGGAACTTTTCATTTATATACTTTATTGCGATTCCCGAAAGGAGAGCTGCGACGACCATATCAAACTGAAAATCGCCGAGGACCGAATAGATCCTCGCGATGATAAATTCCATCGACACTCTTCCGTATGCCCAGAGAGGATATGCTTCCGTGGTTTTATACGTTATCGCAAATCCGCACAAAAAAGCCGAAAGAATAAAGCCCGCCGCACTGTATTTCTTTTTCTTCATGGGAGAATTATCCATTAACCTTTATCCCCACATCATATATGAGACACCGCGTACTATCCTTTCGAAGAAAAGAACTCCGCAGTACGTATGATACAAAAGCACGATCCCGCAAAGGGAAAGGTAAATCTTGGAAACAATACCGGACTCTCTGAACTTTCTCATGTCATCGATCCACATGATAAGCGAGATTCCGAAGATAAGTATTATCGTAAAAGCATAACCCCAGCTGAAGTTCGCATCCATGTCCCTTGCGCCGTACTCGCTGAAAAGGAAATACTGAAGGAATCCCACTCCTGCGCTCATCCATGCGAAAAGAAGTACTCTGTTCTTAAACAGGTCTTTTGCGTGCCACAAAAGCATCATGAGCGGAAACATTATCGAAAGCGCACTTACCGCGATGATGTTGGATGCATGAACTCCCATTGCCCTTCCGGGTGCGATCACGATATGGTTGCTTCCGGCATTCACATCATACAGTGCCTTATTCTGAAGGAGCATGATGAGAAACGACGGGATGACCGATGTCGCAAAGAGAATGAGTTTTTTCGCGGGTGCACTCTTTCCCACAAGATCGATGATGAGAAATACCAGCATCACAGGTGCGACCGCCAGAATGAAGTTAGGCTTGGCCGCTGTTGTCAGCGTCAGCGCCGCGGTGAAAAGAACAAATGACTTTGTCGTAAGTTTTTTCGAGATGTCCTTTTCTATATTTAAGTAGATCAGTAAGGTCCAGAGCCCCATCCACTTCATCATAAGGTATGTGGAATTGTGCCAGATGGATGCCGTATGCATTCCCATATAGCGCCCGCTCGAAAGCCCCTTGATATAGCACGGCATAAAGAGGTTCAGGAAAAGTGCCATGATCTCTGCGGTGTAGATATCGAAGCGGTGATCCGTAACACAGGCAATAAGTTTATAAGTAAAATACACCGACAAACCCGCGAACGCACCTAGGATCAGCGGAAGCAGCACCATAAGATGAAGACGGTCAAGTGCGATCAGAATGAGCGAGATAAGCGAATAAATAAGTCCGTCATCAACCGCAAGACTGATATGTGCCGGAAGATCCGATTCGTACACCGCGCCTTCCGTCCATCCCATGAACATAAAGTACATATAGATGCACGCGCCGACATATATCGTGATTAGCACCGTTGCTATTATATGTGTTGCCGAAGGACGCTTTGCCTTATCAGACATAGAAGTATCCTCCCATATATAGCATTGCAAAGAACGCAATACCGCAGCCCAGATGCCATACATAAACCGCCCACTCGAACGCAAGCATCCATACGGGCTGTTTTTTCTTTACCGTGTTTTCGATGAGCAGCATCAGACCTGCCACGAACACGAAGAATATTCCGTAGATATATCCCCATGCAAAATTGCAGTGAACAAATCTGTCCCCTTTTTCATAAAGGCACAGGAACTCAAGAAATCCCGCCATCATAACTTCCCATGCAAGAAGGAAAATCTTGTTGTCTTTGAAACGCTTCAGGTTAAGGAGCATCACCACTCCGGGAAACGCATTTGCGAGCATGACCGCAAGCACGATATTTCCGGTATATACACTCCATGCCTTTCCTATTCCGAATCCGATCCCTCCGCCTTCTCCCGCATGTGAAGAAGAACCGAACACTCCTCCGAACTGGATGATCAGCGTTATGAATGTGGGAACTGCCGTTGCAAGAAGATAAAGGAATTCCCTGAACTTCTTTCCCTTGGACATTATCAGCTTTACGATCATATGAACCGCTGCAGCCGATACAAGAACAAAGGTAAAGCTCGGTTTTGTGAGCGTTGCCAAAATAAGGAATACGGAAAATGCAATGTACTCCTTTTTATCGACATGGTCCTCGTAATAAGTCAGTATGTGTGCGAAAAGGAAGAATGCGACTATGGCAAAGCCCCTTGCCGCAAGATAGGTCTGGTTATAGTAGGGATTCGCACTGAATACACCGAGATTCCTGAGTGTCATTCCGGGCAGATAGATATTCTTCGGAGGATACAGCATCGAAACGAAGAATATGGAATAGGTAACGAGCAGGAGAAAGCCCTCATAGGCTGCCCTATTCTTATTCTTCTCGGGAACGAGCGGAGCAAGCTCTTTTAACATGAAATAAGAAAGCACCGCAGGAGATACCGAGTTGAGTATCGTGGCGGAAAGAGCAGCTCCCATATGCACGGTCGAAAACAGCGCAAGGAATTTACCCAGCATGAAATAAACCGGGTATGGGAAATCAAACCCGCTGTCGATCCCGAGCATTTCGAGAATATAAGCATCGACATCCGAACCGTAGTATTGGTACTCGAGATGATATGCCTGATTTCGAAACAGCACGAAAAGAAGTACCGTATATGCGGCAAGAAGCAGGAAATATGCTGCTTTTGTTGTCTTTGAAACCTTTAGATTCTTCATTCGATTCCGGTCACTTTATAATCCTTGTCTTCTACTGCCTTCTTAAGAACATCATCGGAAACATCGGATGAAAGTGCAACTACGGCGGTTCCTTTTTCATGTGATACCTCTGCGGATGCAACGCCCTCTACGGCTTCCAGCGCTTTCTTTACGGAAGCTTCGCAGTGTGCACACATCATTCCTTCGATATTCATTGTTCTGGTCATATTGATCTCCTTTACATCGGAAAAAACTGATTTTTCCTCATTATCCAACAGTTTGAGTTCCCTGTCAAAATCACTCGGCATGCGGTCACCCGAGGGATTGTGGGTTCTGAAAAGATTCAGGCGGAGCGCATTCATGCATACGGTAAAGCTAGAAAGACTCATGGCCGCCGCGCCGAACATCGGACTCATCTGCAATCCCGCCTTTGTAAACACACCGGCGGCTATGGGTATAAGCAGCAGATTATAAATGAATGCCCAGAAAAGATTCTCGTGTATTACCGTAAGTGTTTTTCTCGAAAGTCTGAGTGCGGCACATACGTCCGAAAGGGAGGATTTCATCAGCACGACATCGCCCGCATCTATCGCAACATCCGTACCGGCTCCTATCGCCATTCCCGTATCGGCAATTGTAAGTGCGGGAGCATCGTTTATTCCGTCTCCGACCATAAGTACTTTTCCGTGCTCGCGGAGCTTCTTTATAACAGCTTCTTTGCCGCTAGGAAGAACACCCGATACGATCTCGTCCACGCCTGACTGCTTTCCTATCTCCGCGGCGGTCAGCTCATTGTCTCCCGTCAGCATTACCACTCTGAGGCCAAGTCCCTTAAGCTCGGATATCGCTCTCACGGAATCCTCCTTGAGAACATCACTGACTGCGATCATTCCGAGAAACTTGTCACTCTCCGTGAAAAACAGCGGAGTCTTTCCTTCCGATGCAAGCTTTGAAGAAGCATTTTTCACCTCGTCGGAAATCGTGCATTTTTCGGAGATGAATCTTTCGTTTCCGCCCCTGTATTCAACACCGTCTGCGCTTCCCGTAATTCCGTTCCCGGGGAAAACACGGAGATCATTTATCTTTACCGGAGATATCTTTATTTCTTCGGCATATGCTGTCACAGCCTTTGCAAGAGGATGCTCGCTTCCCGCCTCAAGAGCATATGCCTTCTTCAGGAGATCCTCTTCCGTGATTCCCTCTGCAGGAAATACATCGGTGACCACAGGTTCTCCCTTTGTGAGGGTTCCGGTCTTATCAAGTACTGCGATCCTGCTTCTGCCCGCTTCTTCAAGTGATGCGGAGGTTTTGAAAAGGATCCCGTTCTTTGCTCCGACTCCGTTTCCGACCATTATCGCAACGGGAGTCGCAAGTCCAAGTGCACACGGACAGCTTACGACAAGCACCGTTATTGCTCTTGTGAGTGCGTAGGGAAGCCCTCCGCCAATGATCATCCAGATCACAAATACGATAAGTGCTATGCCCATTACCGAAGGAACAAATATTCCGGATACCTTGTCTGCTATCCTCGCGATCGGTGCTTTGGACATCGATGCATCCCTTACCATACGTATGATCTCGGAAAGAGTTGTATCCTCACCGACCCTCTCGGCCCTGCATGTGAGAAGCCCCGAAAGATTTGTGCATGCCGCGGAGACTTTATCCCCGGGCT
>JAEEGK010007341.1_pt1 | contig 26288 bp, 20 predicted proteins | sample 8958771 | NCBI WGS metagenome assembly JAEEGK01 (sample SAMN16246547, study PRJNA631951) | gut metagenome | biome: gut microbiome; feature: rumen; material: SC-attached | host: Bos | place: Iran: Karaj | collected 2018-10 | reverse complement strand
CGGCTATGGCGCGGGGGCGCACCTCTTCCCATTCCGAACAGAGAAGTTAAGCCCCGCCGCGACGATGATACTGCGGGAGACCGTGGGAAAGTAGTTCGCCGCCCACCCACAACGGAGACCCTTCACCTTCCAAGGTGAGGGGTCTTCTGTTTTTATGAAGTCCTAAATTGGTTATTCTCTAAAGAACTCGTCTTTGAAATTCACAAAATATACTCGCTCCTGTGCGCGTGTCAATGCAGTGTAAAGCCAGCGTAGATCCTCCGCTTCAAGCGTTTCCTTGAGATTGAGCGACGAGTCAATGAAGACGGAGTTCCATTGCCCACCTTGGGTCTTGTGGCAAGTGAGAGCGTAAGCAAATTTAACCTGTAAGGCATTAAACCATGGATTTTTCTTCATCTCCTTATACCGCTCTCTACGGTTCGGGATATCCATATAGTCTTCCTCAATGGCCGTAAAGAGTCGCTTGTTTTCTTCTTCTGTAAGCGAGGGACTGTTGCTGTTGAGGGTGTCCAAAAGGATCTTTGCCTCTAGGTTGGGTTGGTCGGGATAGTCGGTGAAGCTCAACTCCACATCGGCGAAGCGGAAACCGTACATGTCCTCGAAATGCTTGATTTTCCGTATCTCAGCCATGTCACCGTTGGCGATGAAGCTGATGGCTTCGTTGCCTTCGGCCCAATAGTAGTTGTTTTTCACCACCATGAGTTTGTCTCCTGTAGCTATTTCGCCTTCGATGTTGAGGATGCGTCCGCGAATGGCTTGATTGAACATGTTGGCACGCTTGTTCGACTTGCAGACGATGACGGCCTCATTATCAGAAATGTTCGCGAATGCGTTGTGAAGCATCTCTTCAAAGGTCTCAGGTTCAATCTTTTGGATGTCGTCGAATCCTTGTAGGTGGAAGATGGGAAGCGTGTATTCGTAAAGGTTTTGACTTATCAATTCTCTGATGTCGGTGGCATTATATAGGATGCCCGACTCTAACGCCTGTCGTTTGACTTCGGTCAGTTCGTATGTGGCTGCAGTAATGGGAAATTGAGATTTCAGGTAGTCACAATCCAGGGCTGGACTCTCATTGCTTTCGACAGGTGGCAATTGCGCTGTGTCTCCGATGAGTAGCAGACGACAACCCTCGCCACTGAAGACATAACTCAATAGGTCGTCGAGAAGGTTTGAACCGCCAAAGTCGCGTTGCTCGCCAATCATGGAGGCTTCGTCGACGATAAATAGCGTGTGTTTGTATTTGTTTTCGGCTCGAGCAATGCGGAAACTTCCATCCGGAAAGGTCATGGCTTGATAGATCTTCCTGTGGATGGTGCTGGCATTTTGTCCTGTATAGTTGCTGAGTACCTTGGCAGCTCTGCCTGTAGGTGCCATCAACACATACCGCATTCCAATGGAGGGCAAAGTGCGCACCAAGGTCTTGACCAGTGAGGTCTTTCCCGTTCCTGCATAGCCTCTAAGGATGTAGGTGGGGTTCTCTTTTTGTGAGAGCAGGAATGCCGCCAGATGGTAGAGAACGATGGATTGTCCATCAGTAGGTTCAAAACCGAAGGATTGGGTAAGGCGACCGTATAATTCATGTCTTTCCATGGCCGTTTTCATCAGAATGGGTAACCGATGCCCATCTGCATTCTCAGGTTGTCGCCTTTTCCGAATCGCCAGTAACTGCCGTTTTCGTCGGCATAAGGGTTACGCATGGCATAGGCAAAGTCGAAGCGTAGGATGAGGAAGGAGACATCCAGACGGATACCGATGCCTGCGTCAATTGCTAGTTGTTTATAGAATGTGTTGAAACCAAACTCACTGTTAGGCATGGATTCATTAGGATGGTAGGTCCATACATTTCCGGCATCAACAAAAACTGCGCCTTTGAAGATGTTATAGATGGGAAACCTATATTCAGCATTTAGTTCCAACTGAAGGTCTCCTGTTCTTTCAACATCGTTGTTGTTGGCTACATAACCGCCAGGACCTACAGTGCGATAGAGCCATCCACGCAAACCGTTGGCGCCACCACCGTAGAAACTGCGTTCGAATGGTAGGTCTTGCGAGTTGCCGTATGGAATGCCGATACCCGCAAACTCTCGGAACACCAACCATGAGTCTTCACTGATTTGAAGATGTTGCCTTACGTCGAAACTGCCTCTCACATATTGCGCATAGCGTATGCCAAACAACTCATAGTGACCGTTTTCTGTTGTGATGAGTTTGGTGTTTTTGAACAAGGAGAGCAGGTTGCCGCTTGATTCGAAGTCAGCTTTCAGGTAGAAAAAGCTGCCTGTTTTGTTGATGGTCTGTGTGTTGTAAACCAGCGAATAGCGTGTGCCTAAAAGGAGATGGCTAGTGTATTGGGCTTTTTTTCGCTGGCTGGTCTCCATATCGAGATACTCTTGGAAAGTCGGGTTGATGTTTGCAATTTTCACGCTGTTAAGGAAGACAGGCGAGAAGGTCTGCCCCAGCCTATAGTTGGTCTTCCAGTCGTAACTGAATGAGGCTGTAGAGATATAGCGTGAGTAATAATATCGGATTTGTGAGTTGAAGCCCAAGGAGATGGTTGTGGTGGGTTGGTAGTCTCTGGCAAATTGAAGGAAGGAAATGGGCGAAAGGAACTTAGGGAAAATGACACTAGCAGCCAAGCCCAGTTCCCAAGTGTTGAACACATGTTTGCCGCTTTCTGTGATTTCGCTTCCAATGAGTCTTTGTGCTTCGAAACCTCCTTTTAGACTGAGTTGGAAGGTCTCAGCGCCATGGAATATGTTTTTGTTGTTGTACGACAAGCTTCCCTTAACACCCAAGTCTCCATCGGAGTTGGTACCTTCGGCTTGGAGCGTGAAGGAGTGTTTGTCGATTTGTTGCATGGTTATGCGGCAGTCAAGCAGGTTAAGCGAGTCGTTAGGGGAACTTACGCTGTCAAACTCAATGTTGACATTCCTGAACAGTCTGTAATTGCTTAAGGCTTTATAGGTATTGGTGACACTCCGTTGGTTATAGGGCAGTCCTTCAATAATGTTAATTGCTTGCGAAAAGGTTTGGGGTTTTACCTGTGGTTGATTGTAGTAATAGAAATCCCACGTGTTGGTTCTCTTAAGGCGTCCGAACTCTACTGTGAGTTTGGCCGAGTCGGAGGGATGGTCGTTCATTCTGAAGATGGAGAAATCTGGATAAATCTTGACATCTCGGATTCTATATTGTTTATAAGCCAAAGGGGTGTCTTTCAGTTTCATCGACAACTTTAAAGTGTGATTCATGTAGTTGCTGTCGACTTCAAAATAAACGTTGTCGCGAGTGAAATAGTAATAGCCAGAGTTGCGCATCCTTTCAGTGATGAGTTCACGCTCGTTTTTCAAAGAATAGGCGTTATAGATGTCGCCTTCTTTGACGGGGAATTTGGCGCTGTCGCGCATAATCAACCTATTGACAAGACTATCTTCAATGACATAGTCAATCTCATTGACGGTGTATGGTTTTGTAGGATAAACGTGATAGGTGATTTTGACTCTCTTTCTCCATTTTTTTGTTTTTACGGTGTGGGTCACCTTGGAATTGAAATAACCAACGTTGTCAAGATAACGCATCATCTGCTTGGATGAATTGTTTGCCTCTGACTTGTCGTAGTACACGGGTTGGTTGCCAAAGTTTTTGTTCAGCCATTTCCAAAACGTGCTGTTGGGCCGACGTTCACTCTTGTAGTAGATCCACGTCGGGATGTTGGTTTGGAAAGTGTTTTTGTATGGTTTGAGAGAGATGTATTGGGAGATGCCAGCTTTGCTGATGGCAGTGCCTTTTTCCTCAATGACGACTTTGTTGCTCTGCACAAGGTATTTTCCCTCGGGGACGAAGCGCCTGATGGAGCACGACGACATGAGTACGACCACGAGCATGCCTATGACGATATGGAGCCTTTTGCCTGACATGAAACTGCTGATTGGCCGCAAAGTTAAGAATTATTCCTTTACACGACTTCGGCCACGGTGAAATTGCTTCCGCCGATGAAAACCACATCGCCAAAATGGGCATTGTTGACTGCCGAGCGATAGGCATGGCTAACTGATTCATAAACCTGTCCCCGTAAACCCATATCAAAAGCCTTTTGTGCCAATATGTTAGCGTCTAAACCTCTCGGTATGTCTGCTTTGCAGAAGTAGTATTCCGCACTGTGGGGCAGCAGTTGCAATACGTTGTCAATGTCTTTGTCGTTGACCATGCCGAGGACAAAATGGAGTTTCTCGTAATTCATCTCTGCCAGTTGCATCACCACTTCCTTGATACCAGCGACGTTATGGCCCGTGTCAGCTATGGTTAGTGGATCGTTATTAAGTATCTGCCAGCGCCCCATGAGATGGGTGTTGCGAATCACTCGACCGATGCCATCGCGAATGTCATCCTCAGAAAGATTGAACTTTTCGCGCAATTGGTCGAGCGCGCACATTACTGTAGCGAGGTTCTTCTGCTGATAGTTGCCCAACAGAGGGAGCTCTAGGGCTTCCATATAGAGTTCGCTGTTTTTCCATACATCAAACTGTTGTATGCTGCTGGATTCGATATGGATTTTGTCGCAGTCGAAAACTTGGTCGGCGAAGCAGATGGGACTGTTGCATTCCTTGGCCTTGTCCATGAAAACTTGTTCTGTTTCGGGGTGGGTTTCTCCAATGACTACGGGGATGCCCGGCTTGATGATGCCTGCCTTTTCGTATGCGATTTTGGCACGTGTATCACCTAAGAATTTCATGTGGTCAAAATCGATGTTGGTGATGACGCTCAACTCGGGAGTGATGAGGTTGGTGGAATCCAATCGTCCGCCCATGCCTACTTCGACAATGGCAATGTCAACATTTTCTTTCGAGAAGTAGTCGAAGGCCATGCCTACGGTCATTTCAAAGAAGGAAAGTTCCATCTGCTCGAACCTTTCCTTGTAGGTGTCGATGAATTGCACCACGTTTTCCTCGGGAATCATCTCGCCGTTGATGCGGATGCGTTCACGGAAATCGCGCAGGTGGGGCGATGTGTAAAGGCCAGTTTTGTAACCTGCTTCCTGAAACACGGATGCTATCATGTGAGAGACAGAACCTTTGCCATTAGTGCCTGCCACATGCACCGACTTGAAGTCATTTTGTGGGTTGTCGAGAAGGTTGAGAAGTTGGATGGTGTTGTTGAGGTCGGCCTTGTAGGCTGCTGCTCCGATGCGTTGGTACATTGGGAGTTTGTTGAACATCCAGTTGAGGGTATCGGTGTAATTCATAGGCGGTGTTTTAATTCGGAATGAAAAATTATGAATGCAGAGTGGTCTAAAGCGTTGCTAATCTCAATTCTGCAGGACAAAAGTATACGTGATCGTACCGTGTTGCTCTTCTGGGGCATTTGGGTCAGATTGGAAAGTGGTACGCAAGGCGGTTTGTTTGGCTTTTTGACGCATCTCGCTGTTGATGATGGTAGTACTTTTTTGGGAGACTTCTGCTCGAATGACTTGTCCAGCGCGATTCACCCAAATGTCAACTACTATGATGCCCTCTTCGCTAAAGTCATTATTGGGGTGTTGGAGGGCCTTGGCGCCCCGGCCTCCGAGAACGTAACCTGTTCCGTTGCCTCTTCCACCATTGCTGTCGTATTGCTTGATGTCTTTTAATCCTTTGGGTTTGCCTTGGTTGCCAGGCTGCCCTGTGATGCCATCCGAACCGCCAGCCTGTGGGTTGTTGTTGCCCTTGAACAAGGCACGGTTGTTGACTATAGGTTTAGGATCCTCAGCGGGTTTTTCTTGCTTGGGTTTTGTTTCCTGTTTCGGCTTTTCAGTGGTTGGTTTTTTTTCGTCGTATGAGTTCGCGTTATCGTTCTCGCTATTTATGGATGGTGATATTGTTTTAGAATTGTTGAATAGTTCACCTACTACTTGTTTTTTTCTTTCATATTCTATTCTGGCTTGCTCAGAAAGTCTCCAGCATTCGTATTCTATATCATAATAGATGCCAAGAGAAGCAAATAGACTGTCATATGGGTAAGGAACTTTGTCTTTTGCATTCCAGTCGATACCTACTGATGCTGGGTGGGCATCATACATTATGGAATTGATGTTGATGACTTGGTCTGCGGGACTTTTCCCATATCTAAAACTATTGTTTGTCTCTTGGGGATCTGCTTTGTTATCAGTTGATTCTGGATCGAGTACGAACTGCCTTATTAGGTCGTTGAAAAACAACGTGTTGCCGTTTTCTTCTGGGTTTTGTTTGTTCTTTATTTCGGTCATGTTTTTTTCCACGAGATTGTAAAACTCCTGTTGCTGCTTAGGCGTTTCACTATACTTTTTCAGCGTTTTTCTAACGTAGTCAATGGATTCACTAAAATACTGCTCATACTCTTGTTCCGACATCCTTTTGCCACTCAAATTGGAGCGATCTTTCATGCGGTTTTGCACTTGCTCTAATTCAACAACACGTTTGGCAAGCTTATGGGCTTCCCAGTTCATTGTCTGAGTGGAACAACCTGTTAGAAAAAGTACTGAAAAAGATAATATTGCCAGTACCGATATGTTTTTTTTAAGGCAATTCGACATAATCAATTCTAAATCTGTAACAAATATAATAATAGACCCTGAACTAGCAATCCTTGCGGAAAATCGAAGGGGCGAAAGGACGATTTGTTATTGGTTCATGACAAAAGTGTACGTGATCGTACCGTGTTGCTCTTCTGGGGCGTCTGGGTCAGATTGGAAAGTGGAACGCAAGGCGGCTTGTTTGGCTTTTTGACGCATTTCGTTGTTAATCAATGTCGTGCCTTTTTGGGAGACTTCTGTGCGAACGACTTGCCCAGCGCGATTCACCCAAATGTCAACTACTATGATGCCCTCTTCGCTAAAGTCATTATTGGGGCGATGGAGGCTCTTGGCGCCACGACCTCCAAGGTCGTAACCAGTTCCGTTGCCTCTGCCGCCATTGCCGTCATATTGCTTGATGTCTTTTAATCCATTGGGCTTGCCTTGGTCGCCGGGTTGCCCTGTGATGCCTTCCGAACCGCCAGCCTGCGGGTTGTTGTTGCCCTTGAACAAGGCACGGTCGTTGACTTTAGGTTTAGGATCCTCAGCAGGTTTTTCTTGTTTAGGTTTTGTGACTTTGGTTTTTTCGATGGCAGGTGCTTCCTCATCGTTTTGGGTGACGATGTCTTCCTTGCTTCGGCTTTGTTCTTGCTTTGGTTGTGCGGCTACTGGGATGGCAGGTTTGTCGGGTTGAATGTTACCCATGCCTTGGTCCATCATGCCGAGGTCGACTTCCACGCCCTCTTCGCCAGGCAGCGGAAGTGGGGTTCTGAAGGCCATCAGGAGCAAGACCAGCACCAGCAAAGCATGCACCGTGATGCTACCCGCTATTGCAACTCCTTTGTCTTTTTTTTCGTTTTTGTCCATGTTATGCTATTTTTTCGGTGAAGTGGCTAGAATTACCTTGTGGTTGTTGCCTGTGGCATTATTGATCTCATTGACGGCATCAATCACGTTCACAATGTATTGTACGGGTACGGTCTTGTCGGAACGTAGCACTACCGTGGCTTGTGGGTCATTGCCAATTTGGGTGTTGATAAGGTCCATGAGTTGGTTTTCGTCTAAAACCCTAGTGTCATTGACTTGGTATTGATAGTTCTCGTCGATATACACAGTGATGGTCTGCTTTGCCATGGTTTTGCTGTTGCTGGAAGGCAGCATAAGTTTGATGGCGTTGGGTGCGACCAAGGTCGAAGTGAGCATGAAGAAAATCAGCAGCAAGAACACCAAGTCCGACATGGACGAGGAGTTGAAGGTGGGCTCTACCTTATTTCTTGATTTGATGGCCATAATGTGCTGATTTTATGCAGGTTCATTCAAGACATCCATGAATTCAGTGGCCTTGCCTTCAAGCAGATTGACGACCTTTTGGATCTTGTTGGTGAGGATGGCATGGAAGAAATAGGCGATGATGCCAACAATCAAGCCGCCAACGGTGGTCACCATGGCCTCGTAGATGCCTGATGAAAGCAGAGAAATGTCAATATTGTTGCCCGCCATCGACATGTTATAGAATGCGCGAATCATGCCTGTCACGGTGCCTAAGAAACCGATCATCGGGGCGGCACTTGCAATCATGGCGAGGATGCTGACACCGCGTTCGAGTTTTGCGACTTCTAGGTTGCCAACATTTTCAATGGCAGAGTTGATGTCGCCCAGAGGACGGCCGATGCGGGAGAGACCTTTCTCAATCATGCGCGAGATAGGTGTGGAGTTACCACGGCACAAGGTCCTTGCCGAGTCCAATTTGCCTTCTTTCATGTATTCGCGAATGCGGTCCATGAATCCCTTGTCGTATTTCGTGGCACGAGATACGACAATGAATCTTTCGATGAAGATGTAAACTGCGATGAGTGACAAGACTGCCAACAAAATCATAATCCATCCGCCTTTGGTGGCGAGTTCAAAAATGGAGAGTTTGAATTCCGTGGGTTGTTCCACTGCTCCTGGTGCTACGGCTGAAATGCTATCGTTGACCGTCTGTTGAATTTCAAGAAGATTCATTTTGCTTTAATTATGTTGAATATTCAATTTGTTGATTCCTGAATTATCGTTTGTAGAGATGTGCCAAGGCGCGTCTCTACATTAAATAACATCTAATGGGATGTTTTATTGCGTCACCGCATATCAATCATATCCACCTTGGGGTGTTTTTTTGCATCGAAGGTAAAGAAATTGCTGCCCAATGGTTGGTCGTATTTCATTTCTTCGACGTTGATAGCGACCTTGCTGCCATCTTCCAAATATATGTCAGCGCTTTTCAGGTCTTTTTTCTTCGTATTGATTTTCAAGGTTACGCGTTTGTATTGTCCCTTGGGATTGGCAAGTTCAACAGTGGCCACACCTTGCGCGTCAATGCCTGATAGCGAGGCAGCATAGCTCTCGTCTAACGAGGTGAGGAGTTTCAAAGGCGTGTTGTCGGCGCCGTCGCTAGCATTGCTTACCATTACTTCTTCGTCGTCAATAAGATACGACCAAATGGTCTTGCCGTCGCTAATAGTCTGCTGGTCTGCCATTTCGATTTTATAGGCTTCGCCTTGCAACCAGGCATGGCCTTTCTCGCTTTCCGCAAAGTTCTTTCCATCGGTGCTGATTTGATAGTTGAAGGTCATTTCAACATTCTTATGGTTTTTCACTTGGTCGACAAGGAGGCGGATAAGCGCCTCGGCATTGCTTTGTGCGTTAACTGCCTGTGCTGTAATCAATAAAACAAGGCAGGCGATGATGTTTTTAGTTTTCATTGTCAGATTCCGTTATCTTTGTTGTAGAGATCCCGCAAAATCTGTTCCAAAGCGGCTTCAGAAGTCACTTTCACTTCGCGCGACTTGCTGCCGGAGAATGGTCCGACGATGCCCGCTGCCTCCAGTTGGTCGATGATGCGACCAGCGCGGTTGTAGCCGAGTTTCAGTTTGCGTTGGATCATTGAGGTGGAACCTTGTCCTGTCTGCACCACGATACGGGCGGCTTCTTCAAAGAGGCTGTCGCGTTCTCCATCGTCGTCGATGTCGGTGCCTTCTCCTTCTTCTTCAGGCACTTCAGGCAGCAGGAATGGTTCGGCATAGCCGCGTTGCGAACCGATGAAGTCGGTCACTCTTTCCACTTCGGGCGTGTCAATGAATGCGCATTGCAAGCGCACGAGGTCGTTGCCTGTGGAGAGCAGCATGTCGCCGCGACCAATGAGTTGGTTGGCGCCGCTTTGGTCGAGGATGGTCTTCGAGTCGACTTGGGAAATGACGCGGAAAGCGATACGGGCGGGGAAGTTGGCCTTGATGGAACCTGTGATGATATTGACAGAAGGGCGTTGCGTTGCGATGATGAGGTGAATTCCAATGGCACGGGCCAATTGCGCAAGACGGGCAATGGGGGCTTCAACCTCACGGCCTGCAGTCATGATAAGGTCGGCAAACTCGTCGACGACCAGCACAATGTAAGGCAAGAAGCGATGCCCTTCAGTGGGCAGCAGTTTGCGAGCCTTGAATTTCTCATTGTATTCGATGATGTTACGACACTCGGCCTGTTTGAGCAGGTCGTAGCGCTGGTCCATCTCAATGCAGAGAGAGTTCAGCGTGCGCACCACCTTCTTGACGTCTGTGATGATGGCATCCTCGGAATCAGGCAACTTGGCCAGATAATGGCGCTCGATGCGGTTATAGAGCGTTAGCTCCACCTTTTTCGGGTCGACCATGACGAATTTCAACTCGGAGGGGTGCTTGCAATAAAGTAGCGAAGCGACAATGGCGTTGAGTCCTACTGACTTGCCTTGTCCTGTGGCACCAGCCATTAGGATGTGAGGCATCTTGGCCAAGTCGAAGACATAGGTCTCGTTGGAGATGGTCTTTCCGATGGCACAAGGCAGCGCATATTTTGATTTCTGGAATTTCTCTGAACTGAGCACGCTGCGCATGGAGACGGTCTCAGGTTTGCTGTTCGGCACTTCGATGCCGATGGTGCCTTTGCCAGGTATGGGTGCAATAATACGGATGCCCAATGCGGCAAGGCTCAAGGCAATGTCGTCCTCCAGGTTCTTGATTTTCGAGATGCGGACTCCTGCTGCAGGGACGATTTCATACAGCGTGACTGTGGGACCTATGGTTGCCTTGATCTTGTCAATGGCGATGCCGTAGTTGCCCAGAGTTTCCACAATTTTGTTCTTGTTGGCGTTCAGTTCCTCTTCATCGATTTCCGATTTTCCGCCGCCGTAGTCGTTAAGCATGTCTAAAGTGGGGAACTTGAAGTCGCGCAACTCATAGTGCGGGTCGAAAGGAGTGTCGATGGTGTGATGTTCCATGTTCTTGCCTTCGTCCACAGTCTTCTCGGTTGTCGTGTTTTCGATGACCAATTCTACTTTTTCCGCTTCGCTGTCAGACTTTTCTGGGGTTCCATTGTCAGTATTTTCTTGTGACTTGTCGTCGGATTTGCTGGTGGTTTCTGTCGTCAGTGGCGGCAAAATGATTGATGGTTCCAGAGGATCTTCGTCTTTTTGAATAATTGTGTTTTGCTTGCTTTCAGGCTTTTCGGCGTTGTCGTCAGGATTGACGATGACGAATGTCGGGTCTTTGGTGAATGAGGTGACGGGAGGCAAGTCAGTTTCATGGTCGTCTTCTTTGTCGTTTTCATCATCGTCGATGGCGTCTGGGTCAATGTCTTCTCCGCCATCGGTGGTATTGTTGTCCGCCTCAAATTGTTCCTTGATGCGTTGCTCTGCAAGGATAGCAGCTTGAATGCGCGCTTCTTCCTCTTTTTTCTCGCGCCTGCGCTTGAAATAAGTGAGTGTCAAGTTGAATTGGTAGACGAGGAAGACCAGCAGCAGGAATGCGAGAATGAGGATCACGCCGGCGTTGCCGATAACGTTGGTCAAAATGTCATTGAGCCATTTGCCGACGGCACCGCCGAAGATGGCGCAGTCGGGCGCAAATTGGGTGATGAAACCGAAGAATAGTGGCATCCAAACCAAACATAGCAGCGCCCATTTCCATACATTCCACATCTTGAATTTGAGGGTCTCTGTCAGGCGCAAGCCTATGATGGTCAATAAATAAACAAAGAAAAACGCTCCGATGCCGAACGACTCTTTGATGAGAGTCTGGGCCAAAAACACGCCACCGCTGCCTTTCAGATTGTCAATATTCTCTTTTTGGTTGAGTATCTTTCCGCCAACGCCTAGTTCTTGATAGCGTCCGCTAAAGAATGTCACCAGATAGGATATTAAGGCGATGCCAAGGAAAATGGCCAAGCAGACAAACAAGATGCCGATGATTTTTTGCACTCTACCGGCTTCTTTCGGTTCTTTTGGTTCCTTTTTCTGTTTTGGTTCCTTTTCCTTGCTCTTTGTTGTTTTCTTTTCCTTGTCTGGACCGTCCTTTTTCTTGCTTTTCTTTTCTTCGGTATCTTCTATGATGACGGAAGAATCCTCATCCATTTCAGGTTCGGTCTGCTTCTTCTTGAAAGTGTTCTCTCTTCGGTTGTTTTTGTCGCTCATTTTCTGTCTTCGTTATGACTTGCAAAAATAAACAAAATAGTTGGTTCAGGGATTGGGCCTTGTGCGTTTTTTGGACAAAAAAACAGGCTGTCGAATGAGGCAGCCTGTTTGTCATGGTTTATTTAGGGATTTTAAACATTCGCTTCCATCGGATGCCGCCATTTTCCTTGTCTCTTGAGAGCCATACGAGAATGGGTTTTCCAACGATATGGTTTTCAGGGACGAAACCCCAATAGCGAGAGTCAGCAGAGTTGTGGCGGTTGTCGCCCATCATCCAGTAATAGTCCATCTCAAAGGTGTAGCTGTCGGCAGGCTTCCCATCAATGTAGATTTGGTTGCCTTCCACCTTCAGGTCGTGGAGCTCGTAGGCATGGATGACACGCTCATAAAGCGGCAGCGTATTGAGGTCCAGCTTCACCGTTTCGCCTTTCTTCGGGATATAAATGGGACCGAAGTTGTCCACATTCCATGGATAGAGGTCGGGACGATGGGGGAAGATGCTAGGGTTGGTGCCTTGCCCCGGGGCTTCCACGTTGCGCATGACTGAGGTGATGTAAGGCAGTTTGATGAGTTCATCGGCTACTTTTGCGCTGATATTGAGGACAAAGGTGTTTTCGTCAATAGGATAGCCTTCTGTGATGTCGTATTTCTCCACGGTCTGCTTGTTGATGCCGCCAGTGGTGGTCACCACGGTGTAGTTGTGCTGCATGTTTTCGGGTTCTTCGGCCTTTTCGCCATTGATATAGACCACACCGTCAACGATTTTCAGATTGTCGCCAGGCATTCCGATGAGGCGTTTCACGTAGTTTTCGCGTTTGTCGACGGGATGGGCGATGACCTTGCCGCTCGGGGTTGGTTGTCCATTAAGATTGAGCGTTATTTTGCCGTTCCATACGGCTTCGCGTCCATATTCGCGCACGAGATCGTAATAACTAATGCTGCTTTGATAGTTCTCACAGACCGTGTCGCCTGCAGGATAGTTGAACACGATGGGATCGTAGCGTTTCATCGTCGAAACGCCAGGATAGCGATGATAAGGCAACTTGATCCATTCGAGGTATGACTTTTTGGTCTTGCTCCAAGGCAAAGTGTTGTGCACAAAGGGGAAGGAAATAGGTGTGTTAGGTCCTTTGGGGCCGTAATGTATCTTGCTGACGACCAAGTAGTCACCTACGCAGAGTGACTTTTCCATGCTCGATGTGGGGATGGTGAACATCTCGAAGACATAAGTCCTGATAATCAATGCGGCGACCACAGCGAAAACAATGGCATCGAACCATTCGCGAGCCGTTGACTTCTTGGGGCGTTTGGTAGTGAGCGGGTCTTGGTACTTGTCATTTTTGGCGATGATGGGGAAGAAAATGTACGGCAAAAGGGCGGCAGCGCCTTCTTCCCAAACCTTGAATCTGCCGAAGCACTTGCCCAATTCTACGAGCATGAGCAGTAGCATGAAGATGTTGATGTAAGGGAAGACGATGAAGAACCACCACCAGAATTTCTTCTGTTTGCCGATGATTTTCAACATAATAAAGATGTTGTAGTAGGGGATGAGGCTGTAATAGCCCTTTTGTCCAGCAGCCTCAAACTGTTTCCAGCAAAACGCAATCGGGATGGTGAAGAGGGCCGGGACGATAAGGATGAAGAGTAATAGTGACATTTTTGATTTGTATTTCCTGTATTAACGATGGTTAAGGTCAAATAGTATTTTCGGCTGCAAAAGTAGGGAGAAATTCTTAATTTATTGAGTCTTGCGTAATTTTTTATTCTTTAGTACACAGTTTTGTGGACCACAAGTTTGTGTACTATAAGAAAAATGTTTATTTTTGCCCCATAATTCATAAAGATTGGAATCATGAAAAAATCTTTCATTTATGGTGTGGCTGTTACAGGCGACAACTTTACAGACCGTGAAAAGGAGACCAGGCGCCTGAAACAAGACTTTGAAAACGGGCAGAACATGATACTCATTTCTCCGCGAAGGATGGGCAAGACTTCTCTTGTGAGGAAAGTCCAGACGCTTGTTGACACAAAATCCATTGTGACGGTATATATGGATATCTATGACTGCCGCAATGAATATGAGTTCTATAACAAGTTTGCTGCCGCCTTGATGAAGCAAACTGCAGGCAAAGCCGAGGCCGTCATGAAGAATATCAAGGAGTTTTTGGTTCGCTTGTCGCCAACTATCTCATTCGGTCCCGATCCTAACAACGAGTTGTCTTTATCCCTTGGCATCACGCCCAAAGACTACTCGCCTGAAGAAATCCTACAACTGCCTGAACGCATTGCGGCCAAGATGGGCAAACACATTGTCGTTTGCATTGACGAGTTCCAACAGATTGGCGAATTTCCTGATTCACTGAAAGTGCAGAAGAAAATGCGTGGAATCTGGCAACTGCAAAGTGATGCCTCGTATTGCCTGTTCGGAAGCAAAAAGCACCTGCTTTCCAATCTCTTCCAAAACAAGAGAATGCCTTTTTACCAGTTTGGCGACCTTATGTTTTTACAGCCTATCCCAACGGAAGACTGGATTCCCTTCATTCGTCAGAAGTTTGAGGAAAAGGGCATGAGCATTTCCGACGTCATCATTGAAAAGATATGCTCGACGGTGGAAAACCAGTCCTCGTATGTGCAGCAATTGGCTTGGAATGTCATGCTCAACACCACGAAAAAGGCTGACGAGGCTGCTTTGGAAATCGCCATTGAGGACCTGCTGAACCAAAATTCACTGCTGTTTTTACGGCAAATCGAGAACCTGACAGCCTACCAAATGAACTTTTTGAAAGCTGTTGCCAAAGGCGTTCATACAGATTTCACCTCCAAAGAGATCTTGGCCACCTATGACTTGGGTTCGAAATCCAATGTCTCTAGAATCAAGACCGTATTGACACAAAAAGAACTGATAGAGAACACCCCCAGCGGAATCGTACTCACCGACCCTGTTTTTGAACTATGGTTTGTTAAAGAATGGTGTTATTAATCTATTGTTTTTGAATGGATTACGCAGATATATTAACGGTTCACAACTTTGTGGACCACAACTTTGTGGACCACAAAATTATGTACCAATTAAATCCTCCATCCCAAAGCATCCCGTTTTCCCCATCAGAAACTCGGCGGCGGCGATGGCGCCCATGGCGAAGCCTTGGCGGTTATAGGCCTCGTGGGTGAGGGTGATTTTGTCGGCAGGCGACTCGGCCATCACGCTGTGGATGCCGTTCACCTCACCTTCTCGGGTCACGTTAATATATAAGGTATGGTCAGAGGGAGCGTCGATGCTCCAACGGTCATAGTCATGGTCGATGGCGAGGATGTCGTTGGCCAGTTTCACGGCAGTGCCGCTGGGTTTGTCGAGTTTGTGGATGTGGTGGGTTTCGGCCATGGAGAGTTGGTAGCCATATTGCTCTGCAAACTTGGCCAACTGCTTGTTGAGCAGGAACATGATGTTCATCCCAATGCTAAAATTGGGCGCAGTGAAAAGGGCTTGCTTTTCGTTGAGGCAGCGTTGCTTGATTTCTTCGAAATGGTCTTGCCATGCTGTGGTGCCCACGACGACAGGCAGATGCAGATCGAAGCAGCGGTGGATGTTGGCCACCACTTGGTCTGGTTGGCTGAAGTCGATGGCGACATCGGCGTGTTTCAGTTGGCCAAGGCGTTCTTCCCATTCTTGGGGATTGTCGATGGTGACGACGATGCTATGTTGTCGGGCGAGGGCGGCTTTTTCCACCTCGTGGCCCATCTTTCCGTATCCGATAATTGCTATTTTCATAGTTGAGAATTTGACCCGGGACGCGGGACTATAGGACGCGAGACGGGAAAAAGTCCCGTGTCTCGTGTCTCGAAGTCTCGTGTCTGTAAATGGGATTTCATTAGAAGTTCAGTTTAAAGGATAGTCCTAATTGGGCAAATTGTGGCATTTTACTTGGTGTCTCCACGGGCCGATATGGGTCGATGCTGAAGCTAAGGTCGTCGCTGATGTCGTAGTCGTAGAGGTGCCCGTCGACGCAGGCATCCAAGATGTTGAGGCCGTACCATGCAATAGTGAGGATAGTGTAGAACTCAAAGTCGCGGCGGTACGACTCCTTGTATGTCTGCAACTGGCCATCGGCATATCTGTTGGCCAAGTCGGTCTCGTGGTCATTTAGGACCACGCCATCGGGCAAGTCGCCTGTCTTGTATTCGTAGGCGTGGAGATAGGACCTGTACTCGTAGTGGTTGCTGTAGGCCAGATACCCCAAGCCTCCTAAACCGGCATAGACGATGGGCACTTTCCACCATTTGCCGTTGTAAACCTGTCCCAGTCCGGGCAGGCATGCCGACATGATGGTGGCTTTTTGGGGGCTGTGCGTTTTCTTGCTTTTGCTGGGTTCCTTGGTCTTCTCTTCTTTCACTATAGTGTCGGCCGAGATGACGGTGTTGCCGATGGTGTCGAACACCACGTTTTGCGCTTCCGTTGGTTGAAAGGCGACCATCATGATGATGCCCAAGAGGAATAGGAAGCGGCGCATCATGGGGTTATTTCTGGTTAAAGAGTTCCATAATGCGGTCAAACTCGGCCTCGTCCCTGAAGTCGATGACCACGCTGCCTTGGCCTTTCACGTTGCGTTTCACCTTGACCTTGGTGTTGAGGGTCTGCGACAGTTTCTTGATGCTGCTTTTGAAGTGTTCGGGGATGAAGTTAGTCTGCTTGCGTTCCTTGTCGGTCTTGCCTTTGGCTTTGTCGGCCAATTCCTCGGTCTGCCTAACGGTCATCTCTTCCATGATGATTTGTTGGAGCAGTTTCAGTTGCTCTTCCTTGTCGTTGATGTTGATAAGGGCGCGAGCGTGGCCCATGGTGATATGGCCATCGCGGATGGCGAGTTGCACCTCGGGTGGCAGTTTTAGCAACCTCAGGAAATTGGCCACGGCGCTTCGGCTCTTGCCCACTTTCTCGCTCACTTCCTCTTGGGTGAGGTTGCACTCGTCGATGAGTCGCTGGTAGGAGATGGCTACTTCGATGGCGTTCAGGTTTTCGCGGTGGATGTTCTCGATGAGGGCGAGTTCGAGCATCTGCTCATCGTTGGCCACGCGGATGAAGGCGGGGATTTTGTGGAGTCCTGCCATCTTAGAGGCGCGAAGACGGCGTTCGCCAGAGATGAGTTGGTATTTGTTGTAACCGAGTTTTCTTACTGTAACGGGTTGAATGACACCTTGTTCCTTGATGGATTGTGCCAATTCGCGCAGGGCGGTCTCGTCGAATTCGGTGCGGGGCTGGAAAGGGTTGGTCTCGATGAGGTCGATGTCGATTTCGGCCACGGCGCCGGCCACGAAATCGCCGCTGATGTCGCGACTGGTGATGTCGGTTTCAGGACTTTGCAGGATGCTATCGAGGCCGCGTCCCAATGATTTTCTGGTTTTGTCGGGCATGTGCGTGTTAGGCTTTGGTGGATAGGTTGTTCTTTTCGAGGATTTCGCGTGCTAGGTTGAGGTAGTTGATAGCCCCTGTGCTGTTGGCGTCATACATGACGATGGTTTTGCCGAAGCTGGGCGCCTCGCTCAAGCGTGTGTTGCGGTTGATGATGGTGTTGAACACCATGTCTTGGAAGTGCATTTTCACTTCTTCCACGACTTGCTTTGAAAGGCGCAGACGCGTGTCGAACATGGTGAGGAGAATGCCCTCGATGTCCAAGTTGGGATTGAGGCGCGTTTGAACTATCTTAATGGTGTTCAATAGTTTGCCAAGACCTTCGAGGGCGAAGTATTCGCATTGTACGGGGATGATGACTGAGTCGGCGGCGGTGAGTGCGTTGACAGTGACCAAACCTAGCGAAGGAGAGCAGTCGATGATGATGAAGTCGTAATCGTCCTTGATGGGAGCGAGAAGTTTCTTCATCATCAGTTCGCGTTCGGGCAGGTTGATCATCTCGATTTCGGCTCCCACGAGGTCGATGTGGGCGGGCAACAGGTAGAGGTTGGGGGTCTCCGTCTCGGTGATGACAGTCTTCGGGTCCACTTGGTCAATGATGCACTCGTAGACGCTCGTCTCCACGGTCCTCGGGTCGGTGCCTACACCTGAGGTGGCATTGGCCTGCGGGTCGGCATCGATGAGGAGGGTCTTGTATTCAAGAACGGCCAAACTGGCCGCGAGGTTAATGGCGGACGTGGTTTTGCCCACGCCTCCCTTTTGGTTGGCTATCGCTATTGTCTTACCCATTTCAGTCAAATAATTTACGCTACAAAATTACGTTTTTTGGCGCGAAATATTGCCGCTCCTAAGTGAAAGTTATCAACAACGGCGCGATTTGTTGATAAGTTTTTGTCGTTCATGGAGATGGCAATAAAAAAGGCCGCAAAAGCTTGCGGCCTTGTGTTTGGAGCGTTTTGCGATGCTTATTTGTCTAAACTGTCGAACCATTTATCAATGGCGCTGTCGATTTCGCTGTGGCTCTCGCCCTCGGCGCTTTCGAAGTGACGCGGTTCGGGCTGTTCGTAATAGTCGGCAGGGTATTCGCCAGTTTCGATGTATTTGATGGCATCGGCAAGACCTTTCGACACTTTTTCAAAGTCTTCCTTGTAGAGGAAGATCTTGTGCTTCTCGTAGAAGAAGCGTTGTTGGCCTTCGTCGAAACGGCGCTTGCTCTCGGTTATTGTGATGTACTTTTCGTCGTTTTTGGTTGACTTCACATCGAAGAAGTAAGTTCTCTTTCCTGCTTTCACTGCCTTTGAGAACAAATCTTCTCTCTCTTTCATTTCATTTTCTTCCATCATGTCTTTCAATAATTTGATACTTTCTAATCGTTCTATTTTTGTTTGAAAAGTGGGGCAAAAGTAGGAAAAAAATAAATATCGGAGCGTTTTATCGTTATTTTTGCACTCAAAATCTGTTATCCTATGCAACTGAATTTGAAACGGCCTATTGCATTTTTCGATTTGGAGACGACGGGCCTGAATCCTTCGCACGACCGCATCGTTGAGATGAGCGTGCTGAAAATCAGCGTGAACGGCAACGAGGAGCAGCGTGTTTGGTTGCTCAACCCTGAAATGCCTATTTCCCCTGAATCCACCTCTGTACATGGCTATACCGACATGATGGTGGCCGACAAGCCTACTTTCCGCGAGAAGGCCAAAGAGATTGCGTTGTTCATCGGCAATGCTGACTTGGCCGGTTACAATATCCTGAAGTTCGACCTACCTATGCTGGTTGAGGAGTTCCTCCGCGTTGATTACGACTTCGAACTCAAAGGCCGCGACTTCATCGATGTGATGAACATCTACATGAAGATGGAACCGCGCAACTTGAAGAGTGCCTACCGCTATTTTTGCCATGCCGAGTTGGAAGGTGCTCATGGCGCCATGGCCGACACTAAGGCTACCTATGATGTGCTTTGTGCCATGCTTGATAAGTATCAAGGCGTTGATTATGAAGATGGCAAGGGAAACAAGTCTCAAGGACCTGTCAATGACATGAGGCAATTATCTGAGTTTTCCGCCCATCATAGGAATGTCGACCTCTCAGGCCAAATCATCTTTGATGAAGAGGACAAGGAGGTCTTTATGTTTGGCAAGCACAAAGGCAAGAGGGTGGAGGACGTGTTCCGTATGGAACCACCCTATTACGACTGGATCATGAAAAACGATTTTCCGCGCTATACGAAGAAAGTGGTGACGGCCATCAAATTGCGCATGGGCGGCAAGACTGTAAAGTGATAAAGTGATGAAAATCATCTGCATAGGACGCAATTATCTGGCGCATGTCAAGGAATTGGACAATGCGTTGCCTTCCGAGCCCATGTTTTTCATGAAGCCCGACACGGCCTTGTTGCCCGCTGGCGAACCTTTCCCGTATCCTGGCTTCAGCAAGATGGTGCATTTTGAGACTGAGTTGGTGTTGCGCATTTGCAAGACTGGCAAATTGATTGACGAGAGCTCGGCTTCCGAGTATTACGATGCTATCACCGTGGGCATCGATTTCACCGCTCGTGACTTGCAAAGCCAATGCAAGGCCAAAGGCCATCCTTGGGAAATCGCCAAGTCGTTTGATTATTCTGCCCCCATTGGTGAGTTTAAGAAAATCGGTGAGTTGAGAAATCTTGATGACATTGCTTTTGGCATGAAACTCAACGGCGAATGGGCGCAGCAAGGCCATAGCCGTGACATGATTTTCAGTTTCGACAGGATTGTTTCCCATGTCTCCCGTTTCGTCACTTTGAACGAAGGCGATTGTATCTTCACTGGTACGCCACAAGGTGTGGGTGAAGTGCATGTCGGCGATAGGTTGGAACTGTTTTTGGAAGGCGAATCTGTGCTTTGTTTTGATGTAAAATAAAGATAATCAATAAAATAAATATTAGTTCTATGAAAAAACTATTCTTCATTGTCCTGCTGGCGGTCTGCACGAACCTCTCCGCCCAACCTTTGTGGCTGCGCCACAATGTGATTTCGCCCTTGGGTGACAAGATCGCCTTCTGCTATAAAGGCGATGTGTATGTGGTGAACACCCAAGGTGGCAAAGCCTTGCAAATCACGACAAACGCTGCTTACGATGCTGATCCTGTGTGGTCGCCCGACGGCAAACAAATCGCCTTTGCTACCGACCGCAACGGCAATTTCGACATCTATCTAGTTTCGGCCGAAGGTGGCGTGGCCAAGCGCATCACAACCAACTCGGCCACTGAGATTCCATTGGCGTTTTCGCCCGACGGTAAGGAGATCTATTTCTCCGCTCAAATCCAAAAAGCGGCAGAGAATGTGCAGTTTGCCTCGAGTTGGATTACTGAGTTGTATAAGGTTAGCACAGAAGGCGGTCGACCAGAGCAAGTTGTGGCAGTGCCTGTATGCAGCATGTCGTTCGACAAGGATGGCAAGTCGTTCCTTTACTACGACCGCAAAGGCAGCGAGAACATTTGGCGCAAGCACCACACCTCTTCGGTGGCTCGCGATGTGGTGTACTACAACGCCAAGAAAAAGTCCCACACCATTTTGACCAGCAATGTTGGTGAAGACCGCGACCCGAGATATTTGCCTGGTTATAAGGATGTTGTTTTCTTGAGTGAGCGCAACAATGGCAGTTTCAATGTCTACAAGGCTCCCGCCAATGATTTAGAAAAGGTGGAGCAGGTGTCTCACTTCAAGACGCATCCCGTGCGTTTCCTTTCGGTGAGCAATGATGGTTTGTTGTGCTATGGCTACATGGGTGAAATATACACGCAAAGCATTGGCAGTGAGCCGCAAAAGGTGAACATTGAAATCGTCAACGACCAGGAGGCGGAACAGTTGGTGAAGCAGGACTTCAAAGGTGCAGGCAACTTTGCGTTGAGCAGCGATGGCAAGTTGATTGCCTTCGTCTCGCGCGGCGAGGTCTTTGTCACGGGTATGGACGAATACGCCACCACAAAACAGATCACGCACACGCCGCAGGCCGAGCGCAGCCCTTCGTTCTCGAAGGACGGCCGCACTTTGGTTTACGCGTCGGAACGGGACGGCTACTGGAACCTCTACCAAGCCACCATCGTACGCAAGGATGACTACAACTTCGCCTATGCCACCTTGATTGAAGAGAAACCCTTGTTCGACAACGACGGTATCGAGCGCAGCAATCCTGACTATTCGCCCGATGGCAAGGAAATCGCTTTTGTTGAGAACCGTAATGTATTGAAAGTCTATAACATAGAATCCAAGAAAGTGCGCCAAATCACCGATGGCACACAACATTATGGTAGCATTGGCTATGAATGGTCACCCGACGGAAAATGGTTTGCCATAACTTTGATTACCCACATGCGCGATCCCTATTCCGATGTCGCCATTGTGTCGGCCAGCGGTGATATGAAGATATACAACATCACCGAGAGTGCCTACTTCGACGATGACCCGCAGTGGGTGTTGGATGGCAATGCCATTCTCTACAATTCGGACCGGTATGGCATGCGTTCCCATGCCTCATGGGGCAGCCAAAGGGATGCTTTCATCGCCTTCCTAAACCAGGATGCCTACGACAAGTTCCGCCTCAACAAGGAAGAATACGCCTTGTTGAAGGAGCAGGAGAAAGGAAAGAAGGATGACAAGAAAGACGAGCCGAAAAAGGAGGAGAAGAGCGACAAGAAGAAAGACAAGAAAGGTGATAAAAAAGACGGCCCTTCGACGGGCTCAGGGACCGAAAAAGACGATAAACCCAAGGAATCCAAGAAGATTGAGGTGGACTTGGAGCATTTGCAGGACCGTGTCATCCGCCTGACGCCGATGTCGTCCAATTTGAGTGGTATGGCTTTGTCGAAAGACGGCGAGAAACTCTATTTCATGACCTCGTTTGAGAAAGGCTACGACCTGTGGGAGATGGACGTCCGCGAGAAGTCGATGAAGATCACGAAGAAAATGGGGCAGGGCGGTGCCCATTTGGTCGTGAAGGACGACAACATCTTCCTGCTTTCGGGCGGCAACCTGCAAAAGGTGGATAAGGGTGGCAAGTCGACGCCGATTAAATTCGACGCCACCATGGAACTCGACCTCGCCGCCGAACGTGAGTACATGTTCAATCATGTCTTCCTGCAAATCGAGAAGCGTTTCTTCATGAAAGACCATCATGGCGTTGACCTCGACATGATGAAAGAGGCCTACCAACCTTTCTTGGCGCATATCAACAACAACTACGACTTCTCGGAGATGTTGAGCGAGATATTGGGCGAATTGAACGTGTCGCATACGGGATCGGGTTATCGTCCCTCTGGCAAAGGCGACGCCACGGCAGAGTTCGGTGTGCTTCTCGACCTCGATTACAAAGGCGATGGCTTGAAGATTGCCGAGGTGGTGGAAGGCGGTCCCTTCGACAAGAAGAGTTCTAAAGTGAAAGCGGGTTCTGTCATTCAAAAGATTGACGGCGTGGAGATTACGAAAGGCATGGACTATTATCCTTTGCTTAACAACAAACGCGACAAGACCGTTTTGGTGACCGTCTCCGATGGCGGCAAGACATGGGATGAAACCGTGAAGCCTATCAGTCACGGCGCAATGAACGAACTGCTTTACAACCGTTGGGTGAAACATAACGAAGAGACTGTGGAGAAGCTTTCCAATGGTCGCCTTGGTTATGTCCACATCCGCAGCATGGGTGATGCCAGCTATCGTGACGTGTATTCCCAAATCCTCGGCAAATACAACCTCTGCGAAGGCATTGTCATCGACACGCGCTTCAATGGCGGCGGTCGCCTGCACGAGGACATCGAGATCCTGTTCAGTGGTGAGAAATACTTGGAGCAAGTCGTCAACGACAGTGTGGCCTGCGTGATGCCTTCGCGACGCTACAACAAGCCTTCGGTGATGATTATCGGCGAGGCCAATTACAGCAACGCACACGGTACGCCTTGGGTTTATAAATACAAGAAGATGGGCAGCCTTGTCGGTATGCCCGTACCTGGCACCATGTCGAGCGTGACTTGGGAGACCTTGCAAGACCCTTCGTTGTATTTCGGTTTGCCCGTGGTAGGTTACCGCACTGAACAAGGCAACTGGTTGGAAAATACGCAATTGGAGCCTGATGTCAAAGTGCGCAACACACCTGAGAAGATGGCTGAAGGTGTCGATGAACAGCTGGAAGCTGCCGTGAGGGAGTTGCTGAAAGAGGTGAAGGATTTCCATTATTGGGGAAAATAAGGTTGTAGGGCTGACACGGTGTGTCAGCCTACAACCTGTTCACAATTTTTGCACGGTTTTTGCGTTAACATGGGAAATACAGCACGTCCCATGCGTTTCCGTTTGCACCTTATCATATTATTATTGGTCAGTTTCAGCCTCACCACCATGGCTCATTCGGTGGAGGAGTGGGATGACTATTATGAGGTGGAACATTCCTGGAAATACAAGGGTAAGGAGTGCTCTATTACATTGAATATTAGTAAGAATCTGTATAATTATTACCGAAACGACCGCGAGCATTTGGCCTATGTCTATCAATTCAACGATGGTGAGCTGCCACCCAATTACTACAGTTTCATGCTGTCGGAGCACGACCGCCCTGTGATGCAATCCATTGCGCAAGAATTCAGTCGTTATGCGCTGACCGAGAAGGACCGTATCGAACTGGCACTCACTTTCGTCCAGTCATTGCGATATGCCTTCGATGCAGACTCGAAGGGCAAGGATGAGTATGTGCGTTATCCCGTTGAGACACTGGTGGATGGCTGCGGTGACTGTGAAGACAAGGTGGCTTTACTAGTGGCTTTGCTCTACGAGATGGACATCGACTTTGTTCTTTTGGTCTTGCCCGAGCACATGGCCTTGGGCGTACATTGCGACGAGGTGGAGGCCAACCGTTATCTGCTGTTCCAGGACAATAAATACTATTACATGGAGACGACAATGCCCAATTGGCAAATCGGGCAGATTCCTGACGATTATTTGAAGGCTGAAATGGAGGTCGTTCCTGTGGACGATACGCCAAGTGTTCTGGTCAAAGGAGTGAGTTTCGAGTCGAAGGCGGCATTGGCCTACCAAAAGGCTTCCTGCATTTTGAAAGTTGATTTACACAATCTCGGACCTGGTAATGTGACGAATGTGCGGCTTCATGTGAGGGTTATTGAAATGGGGAAGCATAATCGCCTGTTGGCTGAAGAATACTATTCGCTCCGCAATCTGCAGGAAGGCGAACAACGCACGGAGACGCTCTCATTGAAGAGCCTCATCAAGGCGAATAGCGTTTTGGAAGTTGAACTGATAGGCGCGGAGATTACTCCGCAAGTTTCGACGCTGGAAATGCAGTACAGAAAAACACGATAGGTTCTTATTCCACCATCATTTCGTCCATAAAGATCCATGAGTCATATCCAGCTCCGGGCAGGCCTTCGGGCAATAGTCCGGGATTCTTTACCACGACGCGTAGGTAACGCGTTGCAAGATTAGGCAATTCGAAACGCTCGCGGAAGGTGTGGTTGCCTGTCATAGGTATCTTCGTTTTCAGGCAGAAGGTCTTGAAGGGTTTATAGTTCTTACCGTCATTAGAAGTGTAGACTTCAACTTCATCGGGGCGCAGAATCCAATCGTGGGCGTTGACCAAGAATCCGATATTCAAAGCATTGGTTCTTTGGACTTTGCCGAAGTCAAGCTCAAGGTCAGCATCGATGCCGTAGAAGCCTTGCCAATGTCCATCTGTATAGTTGTCACTTCCGAGGTTGCCATCAAGTAGGGCATTGTCGCCGCCGCCCGAGTATTCAGGGCGGTAGTTGCCTGCTGGGCTGTTGAGTTGCTTCAGTTTGCCCATGCCTTTGTGGTAGCAGAAATAGCGCTCGGCGCAAACTGGTTCGCCTAAGGCATTGAAACAAGCTGCTTTCAAGAGGCAAGGCCGCTCCAAAACGATGGGTTTGCTATAGATGGAGTCGTTTGGCGAAACCTCTTTTCCGTCAATGGTAAAATGAATGCTCTTGTCATTGAAAACGGTCTTCAGTTCCACGGCAGCATTGCCTTTGTCGTCGTTGACGGTTTCAATAAATGGCAGATATTCAAGTTGCTGTAATTCTTCGGCCATGTCATCATAATTCCCCATGTTGACATCCAACCAATAGGGACGGCTCTCAAGGTTCCAAACATGGACATACTCGTTTTTCAGGCTGTGGAGCGAGGTTGTCAGCTCTTGGATCTGTTTTTTGCTTTCTGCGATATTGGCTTTCGTTGGGTCGTTGTAAGTGCGATAGAGTTGTATTCGGGTCGCGTTGCGTTTGGCGCACCACTGCATGCGGTGTACGGCATAGAGTGCGTTGTCGAAGAGGTCGGCATTGCGCTTCACTTTGTTTTTGTCGTTTTTCAGGTCTTTCTCTAACGCGGACAGCGCCACGGAGGCTCTTTGGTTCAAGGCTTTGATGGAGTCGTTGACAAGGGCAGGGTAGAAGGGCACCATGGGTTCCGTCATGGCAGTGAACTTGCCGATGCCATCGATTTTCGTCCATTCGGAAAGCGCATCGAGATGCTCGATGATGTCATCGGCGAGGCTGCCCAAGAAGTGAATGGTGAATTCGGTTTCGGTGCTGCGTTCTTGTTGGGAGGTGGCGTTCCAACTCATCTCAGCTCCTAATGCTAAGCCATATAGAGCGCAGTTGGTCAGCGATTCGCCGAAGTCATCCCAACAGGTGTTGATGACGCCGAGCGCACCGTTTTGGTAACCGTCACGGCAGAGGTTAGTGATATTCTTTCTGAACTCATAATGCTTGGGCCAGACGCGTTCCGAAAGACTCACGCCGGGCGCGACAAAAAAGTTGCGTCCCGATTTGACATAGGGCTGAAGGAATTCATCGAAAATGTCGATGCCCACATAACTCCAAGCAA
>JAEEGK010007340.1_pt1 | contig 26292 bp, 42 predicted proteins | sample 8958771 | NCBI WGS metagenome assembly JAEEGK01 (sample SAMN16246547, study PRJNA631951) | gut metagenome | biome: gut microbiome; feature: rumen; material: SC-attached | host: Bos | place: Iran: Karaj | collected 2018-10 | reverse complement strand
GGCTGCTCTCTATGTCGACGAGAGCGAGAGGAACATACCGAAGGAACCGAGAGGTTCCAATACTGCCGCAACCCGCGTAAAACAGTTGAAGGCTTTTTTCAGCAGCCTTGAAGATGCCGACGAGATTGCGAAGTCGCCGTTCAGGAAGCTGGGCAAGGAGCGTGTGAAGCTGGCCACGAAGGAACGCTACGACGAGCCAGTATATCTGTATTTCGAAGAGTTTGAGGCGGTGATGAAGAAGGAAGTGCCGGACAACCTGCGCGAGACCAAGGACGCTTTTTTGCTTCAATGCGCCTTTGGATGCCGTGTGGCCGACTTCCAGAAGATGACGATGGAAAATGTCGGCGTGGATAAGAACGGCATTCCGTACATCCATTACCTTCCAAACAAGACAATGAACGAACAACGGGACAATGCCGAGATTGAAACGCCGATATTGCGCTACGCCCTTGACATCATCAAACGGTACAGGTTCCAGTTTACCATCTTGCATTATGTGAGCGGTGAATGGGGCTACAACGCGAAGATTAAGCAGTTGCTGAAGCATTGCGGCATTGACAGGAAATGCAATGTGTTCAACGAGGAAAAGAGAGACAACGAGTATATCCCGTTGCACGAACTCGCGAGCAGCAAACTGTGCCGCAAGACCCATGTCGACATAATGAACAAGGCCCAGGTGAACATGTATGCAGCAGGGCTGCACAGAATCGGGTCGGATGCCGTCAACCGCTATACAAAACTTGAATTGGCCGACAAGTTCAAGCTGATGTGCTATGCCTTCGGACAGGAAGAGTATAGGGTTGACGGGAATCTCAATGTATTGGAGAAAAAAGAAGTGCCCCAGTCACGGCAATGACCAGGGCGGGGGAATATTATACAGCATGAAATGAAACAGAGTAGCGGGAGGTGGATTCGAACCACCGACCTTCGGGTAATGGGCCCGACAAGCTACCGCTGCTCCATCCCGCATGTCTTATAATAGATAAAGTATCATTCGTTGGTTTGCAAAGGGCTGATTTTTATGCACATTTCGTCACGAGTGCAAGATTTCGGCAAAGTGCTTCACATAATGCTTTGCTCATGTTGACTTCTACTGCATTTCCTATGAATTTTTTCTGTTCCGTTTGCGTTCCTATGAGCGTGTAATTGTCACTAAAACCCATGATTCGTTTCAGTTCCGGAATATTTAGCATTCTCATTTTAATATCGACGATATTGTATAAGGCCATAAATTCCTTGATTTTGCGCATAGCTGGAGTGTCATCTTCATAGATAATGATTGCCGGTCCCCCATTATCGGTGCTGATGAGATACGGCGGTGTTTTGTCCATTCTTGCGATTAGGGTGAAACAAGGCTTATTGATATCGCTTCCTGATGACTGGTATTGCGGGTTGAACAGGAATTGCATAGATTCAACCGATATGAGCCTCATCTTCGGAACCGCTGTGACCGTTGGCGAAGGCTCGTTGATGTCGGCGGGTGTTCCGTTGCCGTATTGCATGTCCATGAATTGGCTGCTCACTAATGCGAGGTGGCCAACGGTGCGCAGGACGGGAGCAGGCTGGTCAACGGAGTGCTCATGACCTTTGCCGTAGTACGCATCAAGGAACTGCGATGTGACGAGCGAAAGACGGTCCTTGCAGGTGAGTGTCGGTGCCGGTGTGTCTATACCAGAAGCGTAGCCGTTCCCGTAATGCACATCGAGAAATTCGGCTCCGACAAGGGCGTGATGGTCTTTGCATGTGATGGCGCCGCTCGGCTCGTCGATGCTGATGTTCTTCCCGGACGGGTCGCCAGAGAACTGCTTGCTGAGGAACTGTACTTTGGCGATTCCGAGCCTGTTTTGGGTGGAAACGACAGGGCAGGGGGAGTCGATGTCGGGAGCGATGTACTTGCCCGATTTGCTCCAACTGTTCCATTTGACGAGAAACGCATCCTTTCCGCCTGCGACGAACTTGATTAAACCTGCGAGTATTCGCTCAAGTGTGCGTTCAGTAAGCGGTTTTTTCCGCTCGAAGATGCTCTTGCCTTCGTCTTGCAGGTCGAGCACATCGCGCACGGCGTTCCAAGGCTTGAGCGTTCCGAACATATCTTGCCTTCCACCTTTGCAGTGTGTCGGCTCAGGGAAGACGATGGGAAGGCCATGCTTTGCGAAGATGCCGAAGAACCGGGTGCGCGAGGTACGGGCACCGAAGTCGGCGGCGTTGAGCATCTTGTGAGAGAAGTCGTAGCCATAGCTGCACATGTTCTTCACCCACCGCAGATATAGTCGGCCTTCGTCTCTGCTGATAGGCTTGCCGTTTTCGTCGAGGTCGCCCCACGACATAAACTCCTCCACGTTTTCGATGTAGATGTACGATGGATCAAGTGCTTCGACGTATCTTGGTAGGTGGTCGGCCAAGGTGCGAGAGTCTGCGTCTCTCGGTTGGCCACCTTTGGCGCGTGAAAAATTCGTACACTCAAGGCTGGCCCATAGGACAAGCTGCGCATCGGGATATTTTTCGCGTTGGCGTTTGGTGTGCTCGACAAGTTGCGTGAGGTCGAGTGTACGGATGTCTTCAGTGAAGTGAAGCGTGTGCGGATGGTTGGCCGCATGGCTTTTGATGGCGTTTGGGTCATGGTTGACGCAGGCGATCACCTTAGCGCATTTCTCGCCTCCGATGACGGCCCGCTCGACACCTGTCGATGTCCCACCCGCGCCACAAAACAAGTCAATGTATAATGCTTGAATCATGATTTCTTATCCTCCTTTAATTTTGGGTCGTACATCCAGTAGGCTACACCGGGGATATTCCAGCCGTCATAATCGACACATATCTCTTTGTCGACGATATGGCCGAAACATATCCTCCTTGGTGTGCTAAGTTCCTTTCCGTTTAGTACATTTGTAAGGACAATCACCTCTTCGTCCATTGGCGGCTGTTCTTTCTTGGCATCATGCCAACCTAACTGATAGTCTTTCCATTCTGCCATTGATAGAGCTGCCTCTTTTGCGGCATAGTGTGCATCGTTATCTCCTCCTATATCATAGGGAGAAATGTTTTCCGCAATGTCTATTGCTTTCTCTTCATTTGTCATTTCTTTTTCCTCCTTTCATGGTTTCCGCAAGCGACACGCATCGGCTCATTGCTTTCCGGGCAAGGAAAGTGCCTGCATGACTTGCATTTCTTCTTTTCGCCTTTCGATAGCGTGTTTTTCGGCGAGTTGTTACGCGGTAAGTCGTACACTTCATCGCCGTTGGCGACAGCCATCATAGCGGCTATTGAGGCTATTTGGGCCATTTTGTTCTTCATTCCCATAGTTGTTGTGTTTAAGCGTTATGCAATCCAGATAGGTAGTCTTCTGAAGAAGGTGTTGGGGGCCGGAACGAAATTGGTTTGCCACTTACGTCTGACGATTTCGATTTCTCCAGGACGAAATATGCTTTCGGCATTGGCGATGTCCTTGTCAGAGAAGCAGTAGATCCTATTTGATTTCCAGGCTTCGAGAAACGGCTTGAACTCTTTTATCGCCTCCCAATCCTTTCTGCATTTCGGCGACATTGTAAGGCCATAGTTTACGCGAGTGTTCCAAGGGAAGCGCTCAAACAGTTTCATTGTTCTCGGAAGATCTGGGTTTAGGTAACTGTACAATTCGGCCCCGTTCATGTAGACATATCCTGTATTTATGTTCGGAAAGTTCCTTTCAAGGCAGGTGCAGAACTTCCCGAAGCTATCCAAGTCAAGCAAAGGCTGGCCTCCTGTGAAACAGATAGTGTCGATACTGCGAAGTTCTTTTACGGTTACAACAGGTATGTCGTCGACATCGTATTGTTTGTTGCAGCACAACGGGCAGTCGTTTGTGCAGGTGTTGTTCACCATCAGGTGCAACACGGGTTTTTCGTTTTCATTCATAGCATTTCAATCTTCTTTTCTGTTCTGCAAAGCCTTAGAGCGTGTTGAAGTTCGTGAACATACTTAATTGTAAATGGTGTATAATTAGTTTCCTCGTCATCATAGTCACTGCGTGAAACAATTAAAAACAGTTTTCCATCTACGATTGGTTCAAGCATAAACTCTCCATAGCACCATGTGCTTGGAAAGTATTTTGCTTCTTCATTATGCCATTCAAATCCATTCTTTTCGAGGATTTCTGGAGTGAGATGGATTGGGTCATATTCCACAAGATTTACATAGTCCTCTGGCCTTACTTGACAAACAATATCAGGCATTTCAATTGGATGGACTAAATCTCCAATCATAAATTCTTCTGCTTTCATAGTTATGGCATTTTTTTTACGATTTTAAGCATTTCTTCAAAGTCATACCCGTAGTTGTCAACGATTTCGTGTGATGGCTTGCTGGATGCGACCATCTGTTTCAATTCCTTCTCATGTACATTGTATAGGTTTCGTGACATTTCGCACACAAGCAAAAATGCCGGATATGCGGCCATGTTCCATGCGAACAATGCCGCCAGTCCTTCGATTGATCCTGACAGTACACCTCTGTTGTTTCTACTTTCGAGAAACAGGATGTCGTTGCCGTTGCCTTTCATTTCTTCGAGTGCTGCTTGGATTCCAGCCAGCACATTGTTTTCTTCTTCTTTGTTCATGTTTTTATTCCTTTGAATTAGTTTGTTACAAGTGGCGTGTACTTGAAGTTGCGTATCAGCATCGGTGTTTCCAATGTGTAGTCAAGACCAGTGGTCCAAAGGTCGATGATGACATGCTGGAGTGTGTCGTTCAGCCATTTCGCGACATCATTACCATAGCTTCTAATGATGTGTCCATTGACGAAGAATGTAATCTTGTCAGGCTTCCATTCCACCTCATACTTGACGAAGTGGTTTGTTGGGTTCTTCATCGAGCATAGCAATGGCAATCGACGCGATCCGACTGAGCGATGTCCGTCATAATTCCAATACTGATAGTAGTCATCAAACCAGTGTATGTTTGTCGTTGTGTCCCAATAGGTCAGTGGGATGATGTATGGCGGTTGCGGTTTTCCTATCTTGAAGTAGCCTCCACGTTTATTCGTCCATTGTTCTGTGATGTCTATTTCACCGTGATTAGGCCATGAGCCTTCTCCTACAACCCAGAAGGCTGGCCAAAGGTTCCGGCCTCTTGGTAGTTGTATTTCTGCTGAGAATTTGCCATATCCGAAAGCCTGCACGGAACGTATAGTCCCTACTGCGAGTTGTGGCTTATAGATTTTTCCATTCCAATAATGAATAGTCGTTGGTTTCTTCTCGATATGCAAGGAGAGTTCGTTGTCGTCGTACCACACTTGGCCTCCATCATACCACATCCAAGATTGTCCTTCGTGGATTTGTCTGCCATTCTCCATCGCGGTGGTCCAATCTATGCCGCACCATTGGAACGATGGGCATTTTGTTGTTCCACGAAGAGAAGCAATTAAGGCTTCATTGCCTTGCGATTTGGGCATTTTATCAAATAGCTGCCCTTTGGATCTGTTTTTCATTTTAGATTGTTTTTATTGTTGTACTTTTCGTCAATTTTGTTCAGTTCTATAAACAGTTTTGCTTGTTCTTTGCCCAAACATTCGCGGCAATAGGGATGAGCAGGAATGTCCGGGTCGAGGCAAGGCCAGAACACCTCGGCCTGCTTACCACAGACTACACATTTGCAGTCTTTTGCATGGATGATTTTGTCTTTCATGGTTCAAATAGTTTGGTTTGTGTTTCGGTCATTCCGTTGGGAAGATGTGTTATCCCCAAGCATTCGCTTTGGAAGCGTTCTTCGCTTTTTTCGAAATAGTGCTTGTCAATCTCGCATCCCGTGTAGTCAACTCCCATCTTGTAGGCGGCAATTCGGGATGAACCGCTGCCAATCATCGGGTCGAAAACCGATATCCCTGGCTCTCCAAAAGTGCGGAGCAGGTAGGTGTAGAGTTCGACGGGCTTTGCTGTCGGATGCCAGTTTACGGAGTCGATGTGCCCACCACGGTTAGAAATGGTCACATGCTTGGCGGGTTTGTCGTAGTCGGTCCATGCAAATTCGCATTGTGAGAAGTTCGGCCACACCTGCTGTTTGTCCCAACAGACGAAGCAACGGCACGGGCCGAGGTCGAAATAGTTGCCGCCCCAGATGATGACATGCTGGCACACTCTGCGCAACTCGTCGAAGAACGATTGCGGCGGCCTCACGTCCCAAGTCATGTCGTGTTTGTTGAGCGTCCTGTTTTTCAGTTTTCCGGCTCCTTGCGTTGATTTCTTGTCGAGGCCATACGGCGGGTCGGCAATCCCGATGGAGAAGCACTTGTCGGGCAAGCCTTTCATAAACTCCATACAATCGACATTGAATACTTCGCTTATCATACGAACAGATAGGGTGTTACTTGGGTTTTCTTGTTGATGATGTCAATGTAGTCGGGATTGAGTTCAAAGCCGACGAAGTGTCTTTGGTATTTCCGTGCCACCATAGCCGTGGTTCCGCTTCCCATGAACGGGTCGAGGACGATGCCTTCTTTCGGGCAACTGGCGAGGATGCAGGGCGTGATAAGTTGCTCCGGGAAAGTGGCGAAATGCAAGCCTTTTTCACGGCTCGTAGAAACGCTCCAAACATCGCGTTTGTTCCGCTTCCCTTTGTTGTCATAGGCGTTTTCGCTCTTGGTTCTGAAAAAGACATCCTTGTCTTTCGTGTACTTGTTTCCGCCATATCGGTGCGCATTGCAATTCCCGACAATTGGTTTTGTCTTGGCAGGTTCCGTAATAGCTTCACTGTCGAAGTAGTAGGTACTGCTCTTGCTCATCAGGAAGATGTACTCGTGCGCCTTGGTGCAGCGATCGGTGACGCTTTCGGGCATGGGGTTGCGCTTGTGCCAGATGATGTCTTGGCGCAGATACCAGCCTCTTTCGCGCAGGGCGAAGGCCATCATCCACGGGATTCCGATGAGGTCTTTGTCTTTGCAGTCGGTGACATACTTGTATGCCGTGCGGTTGCCTACGGTCCCCTTGTTGGTGCCTTGCTTCCACTTTTTGGCGTTGTCGGGATAACGTGCAGCGCCTTTGTTGCCACCGGCATAACTGTCGCCTATGACAAGCCAAAGCGTTCCTTCGGGCTTCAGCACCCTAAACACCTCCATGAACACCTCAGTCAATCGGTTGATGTAGTCCATAGGCGATTTCTCAAGTCCAATCTGGCCGTCAACGCCATAGTCACGGAGTCCGTAGTATGGCGGGCTGGTCACACAGCAGTCCACGAAGTCGGAAGGCATCAGCTTCAATCCTTCGAGGCTGTCCATGCAGTGGGTTACATCTATCTGATTGAACTTGTCCATGATGGTGGAAAATTAAGCAGGTTTGAACGTGCTTATTTGGTAAATCGCTTATAACCTATTGTGGTAGAAAGTGTTGTGATGGTCAATTAAGGTCGTTGAGTATCATCATGAGGCCGCATTTCATGGCTACTTCCACTTCGATGCGGCAACCGCCTGAGTCTTTCCAGCCTTCGGCAGGGTAAATATGGTCGCAGTCGAGAAGCAGTTTCAAGTCTTGCTTCATGTGCTCGGAGTATGGCGCGTCGTCGGGCAGGTCTTTGCTCAAAGGGTTCACGGTTTCAAATCCGAGTTGCTGGAGTCTCGCCTCGATTTTGGCGGCGGTTTCCCTGCGCTCGGCGAGATCGTAGCCGGTGATTGGAAGGCTGATGTAGCATTTCATTTGGTGCCTCCTTCCAGTAGTTCTTTGTTCTCGTAAATGTTTCCAATGACCTCAAGAGACAAATCGTGCTTATATCCACTTCCTCTCGCTCTATGACCCAATCGAGAATCACTTTTTTCCCATACGATTACAAATCCACATTCTTGTTGTAACCAACCAATGTAACCGACTTTTCCCCTGTTATCCTTTACGATGTCGCCTTCGTAAATTGGTTTGTTGTTCTTGTCAAGCAGACCTGTGAACTGGCCGACAGTTTCAGGAATCACATGATAACTACAAGAACAATTACCACCGAGGTATGCAACAATAAGCCATTCATCTACTTTTTTTACGCAATCTTCATCCGGCATAGCACATCCACCTTCTACCCATTCACCGGCATATCTGCTATCTTGCACGCATTTTCCTCGAAACTTAAATTCCCTCATTTTGGCCTCCTTTCCATGCTTTTGGCCATTCCTGGTAGACCTTGCCGTCAAGCAGGTGGCCGTTGGCCTTTTTGTCACGCCTGATTCCGTCTTCGCCATAGGTGCCCCATTGCTTGAAGAAGAATGGGACATCTTGCGCCGCGCATTGCTTTTGCAAATCGAGCACCCATTCCTTCTTCATGGGTCTTGCTTGCGGGCCACTCTCACCACCGACAATCACCCAGTCGATGCCAGAGAGGTCAAGCCAACCGAATGGGCCAAGCATGGGTTCGATGGAGAGGAACCTGACCTTTGCCGGTTTGATGGACGCAAGGATTTTTGCTCTTTCGGCGTATCTGTCATCTTCGACGGTTGTGCCAATCCATGCGTTGTCGGGCACGGGGTACATGCCGTATGTGAAGTAGTCGTACATCCTGTCGGTGCGCTTTGTGAGGATCTGGTAAGTGTGTTGTGGCGTGGCCTTGATCACGTCCATTATCTTGTCGATGAAACTTTCAGGCACATCTTTGTGGAAGATGTCGGACATCGAGCAGACAAAGAACATGCTCGGTTGTTTGATTCTTTTCGGTTCGTTGAGCGCTTCGGGATGAAGCGTGAGAGCGAATCCGTTGGCATACCTCTTTTGCCCCATGTATTGTAGCCGTTTTGCCATTGTCTCGGCGTAACAGTGGGCGCAGGCTGCTGATAACTTAGTGCATCCTGTAATCGGATTCCATGTCCTTTCGGTCCAGGCGATAGATGTTTTGCTCATGGTGTTTTATCTTATGCGTTTGACAATGGGTTTCTTTTTGTGCAGCACTTCTTCAAGGCTTTTGATGAAAGCCCGGTTGCACACGCTTTTGTTGTTTGGGTTGAGTCCGCTTGCGTATTGTGAAAGCGTCACAAATTGCGGGAGCGGCTGCGTCGGACTGATAATCTCGAACACTACGGCATTTCTGCCATAGGTTTCGATAAGTCGTTTGATTTCGGATTTGAATTTCGATGGTGTCATGGTGGTGTTATTTGTGGTTGTTTCTGTTGTCTGCAAACTTTGCCTTGTTGTCGGCCAGGCGTTGCCTGTATTGTTCGGCGTATTCCTCTGTTGCGTCTTTCGGGTCCACATAGATGACCGTGTGCGTGTCGATGCGTAACGGAACCTTCTTTCCTTTTTGCTTCGTCCCTTCTACCTGCCTCACATGGCGGTTGTAATGCTCTTGGTGGTAGGCCAGCACTTGAGAAATCTTCGACTCTTCACCTTTGTAGGCGAACAGCCACCGTTTCTTGGCAGGTTTCTGTTGTCTCAGTGCAATGAGGATGGTGGTGTTTGACATGTCAAGTGAGCGGGCGGCGAGGCTGACGCTACGGTAGTTGTGCCATTTCCCCGTTTCGAGGTCGTAGGACACTACAGGGTTGCTGTATGTGGTCTTCTTTGGCGGGTTGGGGTTTCCTTGTCTCATTTCTTTTGCTGTTTCTTTCGTTCAGAGAGGGGAGTGAAGTTCTCAAGATAGTCGTCGATTTGGCGTTGCAATTCGCGTTGGCGGAGGAAATAAACCTTGCGCTGCAACTCAAAGAGAAGGCTGTCTTGGCTTTCGACCTTGCTGCGAAGTTTGCGGTTTTCGTTTTCAAGCCTGTCGAGCCGTTCTTCTATCGTCTCAAAGAACTTTGTCATTAGTCCGTCAGTACCTGAATTTCGTGAAATGAATAATGGCGAGCGGTTCCGATAAGTCGTAACCACTGAACCATTCGCGCCAATCCTCGAATGAAAGCCCGTCGTGCTTGGCTAAGTCCTCGATGTTTGGGTATGCGCCATTCACGTCGAAATACTTCCAAAGAATATTGCCGTCCCTGTTGGGATGGAACCTTAGCATTTGGATGCCAACGCCGTTTTCTGCCGTAAGGTCGGCAAGTTTCTTCTGTGGGCTGAAGTAGGGCCTTTCGGTCCATTGCCTGACAGAGAGTACGGCTTCTCCATTCGTAACTTCGTCAATACGTTTTTTCCATAGCGCGTAATTGGCCCTGATGGTATGGATCTTGTGTCGGCATACTTCCAGACCTGCTGGCTTCAGGTGCTGCCCGTTCTCGAACAGATGGGCGAAGTCGGTTGGTTGTCCTGCACGGCTGTGCTTCGACAGGAAGTGCTGTGACAATGTGAGAACATAAGTTTTCATAGGTCAAGTTTTAGTTGTCTTTGTTCGTTTTTTATTCTCTCGCAGGCTTTGTCGAAATATTCCTTGCTCAACTCGAAGCCGATGTAATGCCTGTTTTCCTTGATGGCTGCCACTGCGGTCGTACCACTGCCGATGCAGTTGTCAAGAATGGTTTCGCCTTCGTTGGTGTAGGTGCGGATGAGGTAGCGTAGAAGTTCGATGGGCTTTTGGGTTGGATGGAACTGCCCTTCGTTGCAATGGACCGCTTTGATGCGGATGATTGAGCGTGGATGCTTCTTGTCTTCGTAGGTCGGATTGGTGCGGCCTACCTTGCCATAGCATGAGTTTTTCTCGACATGCTTACCGTGCCCTTGCGGATGATTGGGCTCACGCCCGTTCAAATCCTCCATCTGAGGGTTGTATGTCGGCAATGACTTATAGAACACACAGATGTCTTCGTGATAGCGTAGTGGCATACGGTTTGCATTGAGGAATCCGGTAGCACGAACTTTGTCCCAGACAAGGTTGTATCGCCACAACTTTGGTTGCGACATCATCAGTTTGGCCGTGAACATACCATGCCCAAAGAGCACTATTGCACCTTTCTCCTTGATGACGCGGCGATATTGTTCCCACATCGGTTCAAGCGGGATGATGGAGTCCCATGAGCCACCTTCGCTTTGCTTGTTCAGCACGCCATACGGAAGATCGCAGATGATGGCATCAATGCTTCCATCCGGGATGCGCTTCATTCCCTCCAAGCAATCTTCGTTGTATATGGTGTCAAGCTCTATCATGGCTCATGTTTGTTTTTCGATCAGGTGAACAGGATTACGCAGCCTGCTATGGCAATGCCTATCAGAATGGCGATACAGAGCCAGAGGCATCCTCCAAATTCGCGGCCGTATTCGTCGCTCATCATTTGTTTCTCGTCGATTTTGCTATTGTCGTTCATGGTTAATTAAATGCTTCGTGGTTGAATGGAATGCGAGGTTCGAACTTTCGTGCTTCGATGCGGGCGGCGGCCTGGTATATTATCTCTCTGTCGTCGCCATTGTTTCTTAAAGCTACTTCGCGGAGTAGTTGCGCCAATCTTTCGTTGGAGCAGTTGTGGTAGTCGTTTTCGTATTTATCCATGTTTTCTGATTTGTTATATGATTCCGATTTCTCTCTTGATTTGTTCCAGTTCTTTCTCCGACTGGAGCGATTTCATGCGTTGCATTGGCGAGCATTGGCGGTTCATGATGAAAGTGCGCAGGCGGAAAACCCTGTCGACGACTTGGCAGAGGAATATGCCTCCGTCGAAGTAGATGTATTGGGTCTCGTCGGTGCTGTCCTTCACGCTTTTATGGATTTCAAGTTCGTCAAGCAGCTTGCGTTGGGCCTGCTCAATGGTGCCATCGAATTTGCGTCTCTCGATGTAGCGGTTGATGGCATGGCTATGGATGACAAGAATCTGTTCGCTGAAGGTCAGGCATACGGCGAACGACTCGCCCTCACTACCTTGAAGCACGAGGTTTGTTGCGAACGGTCCCCCTGTTTCATTGATGAACATGTAGAGGACAGGGAGTCTGTGCTTTGGCGTGTTGACGCGATGGAACACCTTTTTTGCCCCTTTCTTGAACTCTTTCCGCACTTGCTTGCTGTTGATGCTGAAGAAGCCGTACATCCTCGCCTCAAGCAATGCCTTGTTCAGTTCGTCGTATGTTGCCCATTCCGAAAGCATGGTGTCATTCGTTGTTTCGTTTAGACATTTCTTCAAGTATTTCCTCGATCACGGGGGCGTTGTCCTCGTTCTCCCATTCCTTTGCCACGTTCCAACTGATGGACTTTCTCGGAGTCCAGTTGTCAACCTTCATGGAATGGTGGGATAGCTTGCCTTCGGTCGGTTTCAATCCTTTGTCGTGCAGCTCGCAAAGGCCGTCGTGGAAGAAGGTACACCATTCGCCGTCGTTGATGGGTTGCACCATCACCACGGGATGGTCGGTGCAACCCATGACCATACCGGCCCACCATTCGGTAGGAGCCAGACGGTCGGCATACCCGGCTTTGATGAGCCGAAGGATGTCCTGCGGTGTGCCGAGACAGTTGGTGTGGCATTGCTGCTGGCATAGCTTACACTTGCATTGAATCGGCTTGCGTCCCGTCCTGCGGATGATGCGTTGCATCTGGCTTTCTCCTGTCAGTGTGTTCATGGCCTGCTGATTTCGTAAGGTTGTTTGTTGCGTTCTTTGATTTCGGCAAGGGATGCTTCGAGTGCAGCATCCTCTTCGGGCGTGTTTTGGTGCCATCGCACATGTTGTCCGTTGACCGTCTTTCCGAGTTCGAGAGACTTCCCAATCCAAGCACCAGACACTCCAAGAGCCTTGGCCGCCTTGCTTGCCGACTCGTAAGTCACCCATCCTTCTTCTGTAAGCACATCGACGGCTTTTGCTTGCCTTGATGCCTTTTTTGCCTTCGGATCTTCTTTCGATTCCTGTCGTTGTTCAAGATGTTCAAGTTCTTCAGCAGTCGGCGCTTCAATTATCGGCGGTTCTATTACGACATTTCCTTTGAACTTGACTCTTGGCATTTCCGAACTGGCGAACAGGCGATTGGTGAAGTCGCGGACAACCATATTGAGTTCGCTTGGGTCGTTGATGGCCCAGCGTTCTGTTGAAAGCACAAGGTAGTAGCCTTGCTTGCCTTCCATCACGCTTTTTTCGTCCCCATCGTCGTAGTTGACGGCCTCAACGGTAAGGAACTGGTCGTTGCATGATTCATCGTTGCAGTCAGGACACTGTGCATAGCGCACAGTCATGGATGCAATTCCGATGTTCTTGTCGGGCAAGGCCGTTGGGATTACTTTCTTGTTCATTTTTCCTTGATAGCTTTGATGGTTTCTTTGAAGATTTTTTTCAGTTCTGCAAGTGGGGTAGTTCGGTTCTGTTTGAGGATTTCAATGAACTTCTCGCGACCAAGTTTCTTGTAGAATGGAACAAACTCCTCATCCACGAGGTCTGCTGGTTTTCCGGATGGAATGAGCCATTCCCTGCCGTCCTTTTCTTGCAGTGCGGAGAGTTCGAACAATGTCATTCCTGTCTCATCGACGACGACATATTGCGTATCGCCCCAGGTGATTCCTCCATAACGACCGGCAGGAGAAAGCTGTGAGTTTTTCCAGTTTTCCTCTGTCATGAGGATTGGCTTCCCCGATTTACTCATGACCGTTCTCCTTCCTGGTCTTGTTCCTTATGCGCGAGGCAAAAGTCCACGGGAATCATCACATTGCAACTGATGGTCTTTGCACATAATGTCTTTACTTCGTATGGTGCATAGTTTTCTTCTTTTGCGCGGCTGATGGCAATATGGTTTTCGATGATTCCTTTCGCGGTCTCTACCGAATCGGCGTAACAGATGTAGTCGGTAGGTTCTGGCTTTTCTTCGTCGTCTTCAATCAATCCATCGACAGGTTTCTCTTCTTCGAGCACTGAAATGATGTACCAACTGCTGTTTGGCTTTTCGGGTTTCTCTTGTGTGTCGCGTTCAATGACGACATTGGCGGAGAACAGCGATATTCCTGTGATGCCAAATCCGCCTTTGTAGTTAAGTTCTATGTAATCGTTGACGATTTCGTAGGCTTTGATCACACTCGGCGCACGGAGTAGCATATTGAGTTTCGTGCTGCCTCCGGTCGCTTTGGCTTGCCATAGCCTCCATGAGGTTTCGAAAACATATCCTGTCCTTTGTTGGTCGCTGAGGGTGGCTTCTTTCAAGCCACCGCTTTGGAAGTGGAAGAGCAATGCTGAGAAGTCGTCAGGTGAAAGGCATCTGCCTCTTTCGTAGAGCCATTCGTTTCGTTCTACGGTCACGGCCTCTCCTGTGTCTTCGTCGATGAAATCTTCGTTGTAAGAGCGGAGAATGGTTTTTGCCGTAAAGCAGAATCTCGTGCGGTCAAGTTGTTCAAGTTCTTCGGCGCTTGTCACCGTTACGATGTGTTCGTTTTTCTTTGTAAGCATGGTGTTGTGGTTTTAATGTGTTGTGTTCTTCTTGTTTTCGTTCTCGATACATTCATCAAGGTTGCGGCGCATGGCTTTCAGTTCCTCGCGTCTTTCCTTCGGCGTGCCTCGATAGCCCATGAGCCATGATTGTAGGTTGATGTAGTTGAGGCCGATATAGGATGCGTCGCTGTTGTAGTCTGTCCATTCAAGCACTTCGTCCCATGTCACTTGCTTGTCGACACAAAGGACGATTTCCTGCATTCCGAAGCACATGTCCTCGAAGTCGACGATGCCGCCGGGCTCGCAACTGACCCACATCTTGTTCCCTTGGTTGTCGTAGTCGAGTTCATACTGCTTGCAGAAGGCTTCGAGATAGTCATTGCAGGCTTTGTCGTAGGCTTGCCTTAGCTGCTGTATTTCGATTTGTGTCATGGTGTTGTGTTTTATGATTTCAAGTAAGTTTCGTTTACGAAATCGCAGGCCACGTTAAAGCCTTTCTCAACCCCTTTAAGGAACACATCGAGGTGAGGCTGGTCCTTGTACACCGTCTTTGTGCGCTTCAATGTGTGTTCAAGCGTCGTTTTTCTGCTCTCAGGGTCGAATATCTCGAAACCGGCGAATGCCTCGCGTTTCAGTTCCTCCGGGTCGTTGATATTCTCCTTCATCTGCTTCTCAATCTCCTTCACCACGGCCTTGTATCCTTCTTGCAGGAAGAACTGGTTTTGCTTGATGGCGGTTTCGATTTGTGTGGTGGCAAGGATGGTGGTGTCGGCCACGGTTCCCATGCCGCCCTCGATGTGCAAGGCATATTCCTTGTCGTATTCTTCAAGGGCTTTTGAAGCGAGCTTAGACTTGTGCTTCAGCATTCCGATCATCATGCCCTCATAGCCTTGCAGCAGGCGGTCGACATCCTCGTGCAACTCGTTGGCGTAGGAAAGGAGAACGTAGATGGCGCACATCTTCATTCTTGCCTCGTTGAAGTCGTCGGACTTGAAAAATTTGAACAGGTTCTTTTTTTTGTGATAGGGCTGGATTTGCTGTGTTTCGTTCATGACTGTTGGTGTTTATGTGTTTAAGAATTGTCTTGCTATATCCATCATCTTGACGTATTCCGTCTTGACGAATATGAATGGAATTTCACCGTGGCATTCTTCCTTCATTTTGCAATAGTTCGGCTCGATGGCGCATATCTTGCATTGGGGGTCATCGTCGCTCGGCATGAAGTCGGCTGGGCGTTCTGTGTATTCCACGGCGGTGTATTCATGGCCGAAGAAGGTTACTGTGTCGTCGATGCTCATTGCCTGAAGGAGTTTTCTGTAAATGGAATCGCGGTAAACATTTCTGAGAACCGATCGGAAATCCGTCGCCCATAGCGTTCTTCGATCTCTTCGAGTCCCATGTTTGTGGATATGATTGTGCAGAGTTGTTTGTCGTATCGCTCGCACAGGAGGTCGATAAGAGGTTCGCTTACATTGCCGTATAACTTGGCCTCTGTGCTTTCAACACCAAGTTCGTCAATGGCAAGCAAAGCCACTTTGTTCATCAGGTCGTAGCGGTTGTTTTGCCCGTTCCTGACAGTGTATTCTGTGATGATTTGTTTCGCTTTGACGATACTGATTGGGTTGGGGATGTCGAGTACATCTTCTTTGATGCCTCTTTCATCCTCTTCTCTTGTGCAAATATTGTTGATGGTGGCACAGATGGCTCTTAACAGGGTGGTCTTACCGGTCCCGACATTTCCGTACAATAGGAGTCCGGGCCTTTTCATCGGGTCGCAGAGCCATGTGGAAACACGGCTGATGTTCTCTTTCAATTTTTCAGTGGCGTTCTTGTATTTGTCGGCAGTGATCCGTTTCAATACCTCCGTCTTGTAGTTCGCCCCTACGATTTGCATGATTTGTTCTGCTTTGTAAGGCATGAAAAATCGTTTCGGAGGTTGCGCATTGTCGTTTTTCTTTGCGATGGCTGCCGCCAGCGCGTTCAAATCCAAGTTTTTCTTAGTTTCCATGACTTATGGTCTGTAAATGAAATTTGTTCCTATTGTGCTGTCGCCTTTGTAGCGTCCAGTCTTGCCTCCCGCACCGCCGTCGGTTTTCAATTCAAACAGCCCTTGCCAGTTGTTGGCCATCGACTGCTCTACTATTGCCCTGGCTGTTACGATGTCGCCGCCAGCCATTTCGAAAAGTTTCTTCGCCATCGTCCTCATGGATTTCTCGCCTTTGTATGTGTTTTTCTTCTCGCGTTTGTAGTCGAGCCACTGCTTGAACAATTCTATCCATTCGGCGCCATAGCCTTCAAAAATCTTTTCAAGGTCGAATTTCGGTTTTTCCCCCTTGGGGGATAAAGGGGGGATATCTTTCTTTTCTTCTTTAAGTTCTTTTACTTCTTTATTTCTTGTAGTGTTGTTAGTCGTTTGTTGGCCGATTGTTGGTTGAATGTTACTTGTTTGTTGTTCGTTTGTTATTTGATTGTTAGTCGTTTGTTGGCATATAGTGCTTTTTGCTTGGTATCTGTCGTAATTACAGATAGTTATGATGGTGTATTTGTTTGTTGATTCCTTTGTTATTTGTTCGCTATCAACGAGACGTTGCAAACAGGTGCGAAGCGATTGGACTGGGATTCCAGATCTTGCTGAAAGGCTGCTCAATGAAGTTACAAGTTGGCCTCGCTCGATGACTTTCCCATGCCATTTTTCGGGTTCGTAGTTTGCTTCAAGCAGGAGTCGGCTCCATAAAGCGAACATATATGGATCGTCGGCCCATTCCCATTTCAGCATTTTTCTATAGCTCTTTATCCAGTCTAAAATCTCGTCTTCCATAGCGGCAATTTTTTCAACCATTATTTGGCAATTGTAGGTATGGTTTGTATGTGTCTTCAAACTCGCCCCAAGCCTCTTCCTCCGGGACGGGTAGTGTGATGCCCAGTTCGGTTGCTGCGTCAGATTGCACCTGGTTCAGGAATCTCGTGAAGGCTGTGGTCGTCAGCGTGGATGTGTGGCCAGGCACCGCTATCACCTCGCCTGTTGCAGGGTTGGCGATCTCATTGCGCAAGAATTTCATGCAGTAGAAATCATGTATGTCTTGCTTGGGTTGTCCGGTTTCGACCTCGATGCAGGTGAACCAGAGCCACATCAACCTGTTTTGTGCTACGCTGCGCTTTTCCTTTTTCTCGCGCAAAACAAGTTCATGGCGCCCGTTCCTAATCCACTTGACGGATTTGTCGAGCCAGGTGTGAAGTGCGCTCATGTTGGCTATTTCGTTGCCCGTTTTGAGAAATTCAATCTGCTTCATGTCGTCATTTCATTCCGTTGATGAACAAGTCGGCCAATTCGTCGAAATACCGCTCATCCTTGATTGCGTCATCGACGGCACCGGTGATGCTGTTGGCCATCGAGCCTTTCTTCATGATGAGGTGGTAGAGGTATGTGTCTATGGTGTTGCGGTCGCCACGGTTGCCGATGAGGATCCAAGAGTTGACCGCGTTCTTCTGCCCATTGCGATGGCAACGGGATTCGCATTGCGACAGGTCCGCCATTGTCCACGGGAGGTTCACGAACAATACATTTGAAGATGCCGTAAGTGTTAGTCCGACACCGGCTGCTTTTATGGAGCAGATGATAACCCGGCGCTGTCCGGCTTGGAAAGCGTCGATTGCAGCCTGTTTCTGTGTGGCGTTCTGACGGCCAGTTACACAGACGGCATCTGGTATCTGTTCAAGCAAGGCGTCCACAATGTCGTGATGTTCTGCAAAGACGACAATAGGCTCAGAGGTGTCCTGTATGAAAGAGACCGCCGCTTCCACCTTACCTTGCCCGGATAGCTTGCGCAGGTTCATGAAAGTGACCAAGGCTTTCATGCGCAGCTTCTTTCTTGCCTCGGCATCGTCGAGACCTTTGTATTCCGTAAGCCAGGCTTTGAGGTCGGATTCAAGGAGGTCGTACTCTTCTTGGTTCGATAATTCGGTGATGACTTTAGAGCGGGTTAGGTCGGGCAGGTCTTTGAGCACTTCCTTCTTGCCGCGACGGAAGTAGCATGAGTCGTGAAGGATGGTGTTGAGTTGGTCGAGGTTCTTTCCGTCGCCGTATGTGTTGATGAAGTTGCTATAGCCCCCGAAGTCGTTGATGCGGCCAAGGATGCAGAGCTGCGTGGCGAGGTCCATCGTGTCGTTGACGACCGGTGTGCCGGTGAGCATGTTTACATATTCTTTTCCGGCACATATTCCCATGCAGAATCGAGCTGTTGCAGTTGCAGGATTCTTGCAGCGGTGGCTCTCGTCGATGATCACCGACTTGAACATCTTGATCACGTCCTGAAAAACGATGTCTTTGAGTTTGGCACCCTTCTCGGCTTTGACCACGAAATACTTCCTTAGCGATTCGTAGTTGACGATGACCACATCAAAGAGGTTCATCTTGCCGATGAAGTAGGGGAAGGTCGACTTGATGGAGTCGGTCAGTATCAAAGGACGGAGGTCGGTGAAGTTCTCGACTTCGCGCTGCCAGTTGATTTTGAGCGAGGCGGGACAGATGACGAGGCAGGGTGTGGCATTTGCACGGGCCACGCTGACGATGGCCTGGCCGGTCTTTCCCAGCCCCATCTCATCACCATTGATGCAACGCTTCATGGAAAGGGTCATTTTTATCCCCTCCTCTTGATAGGGGTATGGCTTGTAGTTAGGCATTTTGCGTAATAGCGTTTGATGTTTTCTGGTTGTGGATTCAGGAAAAATTCATTGATGCCTCCAGTGACAGCAAGGATATTGTTCAGCCATGTCTGTGTGTTGTGCATCCCCTGTTCGCAAGTATGAGGGCAAGAGCATTGGTCCTTGCAGACTTTGCAGCAATCTGGACAACTGCGCACCCAATGGCAGCAGGCGCAATTCTCAATTGGAGAAAGCTCCAAAAAGTCGAAGGATAGCTGTGTCGCGCTCATACGAATAACCAATACTTGAATGCTAATTCCAGATACTTTTCGCGTCCACGCTCGTAGGTCTCGTCGCCACGGATAATTTTCTTGAAGAAAACCTTGTTGGCGGTCTTTGACACGGCGTAGATGAAATCTTGGTTTCCATAGAGAGGATTGATGGCATGGGTCAGATCCATATACCAGGCCCTTGAACGGTCCCACTCGAAAAAGTCGATGCAGTTCTCAAATTGCCCTTGTGAAGTCGCGGTTGTCGTTTTGAGGTCGCCGCCGAAAAAGCCAAGCCACCAGTCGAACTTACACCTTGTCGCCAGATCGAAGGAATAGCATCCGACGTCGAAGTGTTGGCAAGGGTTGACGAACCACTTCTGTCCTTCGGCGTTTTTGAGCACATGGTCGAGGAACGGGTCTTTCTTTGCCGCCTTGCGCAGCTTCTCCAACTGAGCCTTGCCCCATTTCCATTCCTCGTCGGTGTATTGCTCGTCGTCAACGGTCTTTCGGAAATGGTTGGCTTTGGAAGGCTCCGTGACAAGGCAATCGACAAGTGTACCCATCCGAAACGCTTTCGTGCGGTCTTTTTCCTTCACGAAGTCCAGTTGCGGGTGCAGTTGGTATTTCAGGGAAGTGAGGTCGGAGTTGCTGACCTCACTTCTCTGGTAATATGGATCGAACGGAGGCATGTCACTTGGCGACTACATCTTCAACATAGCGGACATTCTCGTCGACGATGGAGACATCATCCTTGTTCTTCAGCTTCTCGCACGCCTTGACCATGAATCCCAGCTTCTTGCCGAGTTCATCGACGGAGAGTTTCACGCCTTCGTAGGTCCACCACATCTGGATGATAGACAGGTAGCCTTCGGGCTTGTCGACCTCGATATGATGAGACACCTTGGCCTTGACAGGCTCCGATACGGCGGGTGCGATGTCGAACAGGGTTTGCGACTGTGCGCTTGCCCTGCGGAGGCGTTCCTCTTCCTCGCGCTTCTTGCGTTCTTCTTCGAGTTTGGCTTGGCGTTCGCGCTCTGCTGCTTCCTCAGCCGCTTTCAGTTCGGCCTCCTTGCGCTTGCGTTCCTCCTCGGCTTTGCGGGTTTCTTCCTCCTTGCGCTTGCGCTCTTCCTCAGCCGCTTTCAGTTCGGCTTCCTTGCGCTTGCGTTCTTCTTCGTCCTTGGCCGCTTGAAGTTCTGCTTCTTTCTTTTTGCGTTCTTCCTCGGCTTTGCGGGCTTCCTCTTCCTTGCGCTTGCGCTCTTCTTCAAGCCGCTTTTGCTCTTGGAGTTCGGCGATCTTGGAATCGAAGATGTCCAGCAGGCTCTGCTTGTCGGATGCAACGGATTCGGCATAGGATTTCGTGAGTTGGGTGTTGACTTCAAGGTAGGCGGCGTTCATGATCTTACGCGCTTCCTCCTGGTCGACTTCCTGCGGCACCGACGGCTTGCGTTGGGAAAGGAACTCGGCAATCTTGATTTCCGTGGGGAAGTCGGTGATTTCCTTCTTGACCGTCTCGGCATTGTCGAGCGTCATAAGGCGGTATTTCTCGGACAAAGCCTTGAAAGCCTCTTGCGTCTTTTCGCTAACGATTTGGTTGCAGATTGCGATTACATCGTTATGGAGTTGGGTCTTTGCCGCCTCGATGCGGGCCAGACGCTGGCGTTCCTCTTCGGCCTTGCGTTGCTGTTCGAGTTTGTAGGCCGCGTACTCGTCGCGTTTCTTCTGCAACTTGTAGACTACGCTGTCCTCCGACTTGGGGTCGAGGAACCCTTCCATTCTGGTGAAGCCGGACTTGATCATGTCGAACACCTGGGTGACACCCTTGCGGCGCTCGTTCATCGACTTTTGCGTGGTTTTTGCTCTCTTGATGAAGTCTGCAATCTGCGCGTCGAGTTCGTCGGTCATCGTTCCTGACTGCGTAAGGAGGGCTTCTCCTTCGTTGATGCAGTTCTGCAACGACCGGTTGTTCTCTTCGATAGCCTGGGTGATATCGGTCTTGATGGATGCTGCGCTCATCGTGACCTCGGCGGCCTGCTTGGTTATTATTTGAATTTGGTTATCCATGAAATTTTGTTTTAGAGGATTTCCCAATCTTCACTCAACATGTCGGTTTGTGAGGCCAACCAACCATTGACAACCGTATTGTCTGCGGCTTTCATGCAGAGATAAGGCGTGAATTTGATAGATTCAGTCTGAGCATCGCTGTAATTGTCAGCGACCCATTTTTTGAATGCGTCTGGAAGAGACTGTACTTTGTTGACAATCATTTCTGTTGAGAGTTCGGCTTCTGGACGCATGAAGATGAACATACCTTTTCCGTTCCAGCCTTTACGGGCTGCGAGTTTGCCTTCTTTCAAGGCATCAATTACTTCTCCGAATTTCATTTTATTAAATATTAGTTGTTTGTAATTTTTGTACTTATTGGTTAAAAGGGTCGTCGTCTGATGTCTCTACAGATACACCGCTGGTCGGCTTTTCTGTTGCGACTGGGGTTTCTTCTTGCGGCTCGGTGTCCTTGTCGGCCTCCAATGCGCCACCAGAGCCGATGGATAGCTTCGGGTAGCCCTTGAAGGCGTGTTTCACCGTCTTTGATTTCAGGAATCCAGTATCAATGTCGGAGCCGTCGGATAATTTGCCGTAGAGCGCGTTGGGTCTTTCGATCCAAGAGCGGGTGTCGTTGTCCCAGCTTCTGTTGGCGCGTCCTGAGTATTGCTTGAGACGCAGGATCTCGTCGGTGTCGAGCACGAAATAGTCGGTTGAGCCGTCGGCCTTGACGATGCGGATGTAGCAGGCAATGACCTTGGCACCAGCGGGGCGGGGGATGGCCTTTTCGTACTTGACATAAGACCTGCCGTTATCCTCGCCATAGCGGAAGCTGTCGCAGTCGTAGACCACCTTCGGATTGTCAACGGAACGGATTTGCCCGGCGCGTTGGCGAAGCAGGATCTCGCCGTAGCCGGTGACACTAATGACAGCCATTGACTCGTAGATGTTGTTTTTTCTTCCTGTCTTCTCGTCTGTCTTCTCACCGATTTTGAAGCGTTTGCATTCAAGGTAGCATGTGGTTGACAACCCCTTCTCAAGAGAAAGGTTGTTGATGGCCAGGAAAAGGAAAGCGAAATAGATAGAAGAGCCTTTGACATCTTGTAGCATGGTTTTATAAGGCCCAGATGTAAGTTCGTTAAGGAAGAATCCGCGTTGTTCCTCGAAGAAAGCCTCGGCAGTTTCCTTTCCGAACTTTTGCGAGTAGACCTCAATGAACTTGTCGTGGGCGAGGTCGGGGATTTCCTCGTGCTTGGTTTTGTTGAGCTTTTCAAGTATGTTTTCCATAGTTGAGGTTTTTGATGGTTACAGGAGCTTTTCACATACCTTCACGCAGACGTCTCTGTGTTTTTCGTTGAGGGTATAATGCTTCCAACGGTATTCGCCCACTCCTTTCTCGTAGACTTTGACGAGAAGTTGCGCGGTTTCTTCAGGCACGCCTTCTTTGACCAGTTCTTCGGCGGTGGTTTCTTTGTTGATTTTGCTGACGATTTTGTCAATGTTCAATTTGTTTTCTTCCATGACTGTATAGGTTAGGGTTATCGTTTGTCAAAGGGCAGGTCGTTTTTTTCCTTCTTGCCGCTGTCTTTTGGTTGTTGCCCTTCCATTTTTTCGATTCGTTTCTTCATCTGTTCGATGCGCTTCGACGACTTGCGGCGTTCCTCGTTGATGATGTTGAGCTTGGCAAGGTTCTCGGATTTCAGTCTCTCGTTCTCTTGCTTTAGCGCCTCGATTTGCTTGGCGAGTTTGTCCTTGTCGGCTTCGAGGTTCTGTGCTTCAAATTCGGCATCTGACTTTTCCTGTTTCAGGCGAGCGGTTTCCTGCCGCTCCTTCTCCAGCAGTTGCTTGTAATGGTCGCGTTCGTTTACAATCACCTTGCGCGACTTCCAGTTTTTGAACAATTTCATTTGTTGATATTTTTAATTTTGAGGCTCAATCAAAAGGGGAGGTCATGAGGGTCGGTGGGGTAGTAGTCTTGCTCCTCGGCTACGGGTTGCGTTGGCTGCGCAGGTTGTGGCCGCTGCTCGTTCTTTTCGCCGTTCTTGAAGTTGCCGAGATAGTAGTTGACGCCCTTTCTTTGCTCGTCCTTTTTGCATCTTACCTTTAGTGTTTCGGTGTTCCCGTAGTCGTCAGGATTTTGCAGGCTGAAGAAACTTACATTGAGTAGTAAGTGCTCTCCGTCCTTGAATTTGACGTGTTTTACCAACTCAGGGTGTTCGCGGGCTATGATGCCCGCTTTGGTCAGGTCCAGTTGTCCGTAAAGATTCATTGTGTTTTTGTTTATGCGGTTTGGTGTTTTCTGTTAGATGTTCTTCCATCGAGGATGGCCAGCACTTCGCTTTCCTTGTAGCGGGGTTTGCCGCCGATGTAGATCTTCTTCAAGTAGCCTTCCTCGTTCCAATGCCAAAGCGTGGACTTGTCGACATCGAGCATCGCGCACACTTGGGCTATCTTGAGCATTTTCTCTTCTTTCGGCTTCTCGAAATGCTTCACTATGGCCTCTTCAACGATGTCCGTTAGCAGAGGTTTGAGTAAGTTGAGGTCCACAATGGCCAACCCGTTTTTTAATAGTTCTTCAGGCATAGTGGATGTATTTTGTTTTATGATAATGGAGTGATAATCACGTCAATGTTTCCTTTCGGTGTTCCGGCTTCCTTGAACACGATACCGCCGTCTTTGTACCATCTGAAGCAGAAGCCGGTGCAGTACCTTCTTCCGAAGAAGCCAGTGCAGTCGCATTGCTCCAGGCAAGGCACCCTGCGGTTTCTCTCCACGGCGATGTAAAGGCTTCCGTCTATTTCGGTGTATTCGCCGGGCTTAATCTCATTCCTCCGTATGTAGTTCTTCATCTTCTTCATTTTTGTCTTGTCTCACGGTGCTTGCGTTCGAGCGGACCTTATCGACCACCCATCTGAACATGTCGGCGTAGTTGACGCCGAAAACCATGAGCAGTATGCCTGCGGCTCCTACGAGCAGGAAGACAGGCAGCAGGATGACCGCTACGATGGTGGCGAGAACCCACAGGACGGTTTTGATTATCGCATTGGTTTTTTCTTTTTGCATGGCTATGTTATTTTGCAATTACTCTGTTTGGCATTTCGGACTCGTAGAGTTCGAGCATGTCCTTGGCGGCGGCGGTGAACTCTTCGACCGCCTGCGACAGGTCTTTCACGTCGGTGCGCTTGCTCAGGGCTTCCACGGCTCCCCATAGGTTTCTTACCGAGGCACGCTGTCCCTCCATCGGGTCGAAGATGATGGTCTTCTCTCCGAACCTGGCCTCGACGCGGTAAATCAGTCTCGGGACATGTGTGCTGTTCACCTTGACGGCAAACACCACGGGCACGGCCTCGATGACCACATAGCCGTCGCCGTTGTGCATAGGGATCATGGCGACGTCGTAGAGCCTGTTGAGAAGGGTGAACGGGACCAGCTTCTTGTCGAGCACGCAGACCTTCTTAGGGAAGGTACTGTCTTCCCTGACTCCTCGCCACATCCCGGTCTTGGGGTTGCGCGAAACGAAGCCTACGGTAAAGCCTGTGCTTTCCGATTTTACGAACTTCATTTTGGTTCGCACAACGGTGGCGTTATTGGAGAGGGGATCAACCATTTTCCGGGGAGCTTTATGACGATGCAAAGGTAAGCCAAAAGGGTTGAAAAACGGTTGATTTTGTTGATTTAATTTGTTGATAATCAATGATTTATTATATTAAATAAGAGAGTATAAAAAGAGTGTAAATAGTTGATATATAGAGCGGTTTCGCAAATCGCTTTTTATATTAAAAAAACATGTGTTTTTCTGCGCTTGACGGAAGGGGATGGGGGAAAATAAAAAAGCGGGGCCGCTGACCGCGATCCCGCTGTGAAGAATAGTGCTTTGAAATACTATTGCGTTCGTTTTCGACTATACCATTTGCCAGAACTTTCGTCGTAATACATCAACTCTCTGCCGTTCGATGTAATTCCAAACGAAAGCAAAAACAGTCCACCAGATATTACCAATGTAAAGAAAGCGCATAGATTATTGTCCATCAATTCCCATTTCCAATTCGTGCAAAACACGAATACGGACAACAAAAAATTCACCGCAAAGAATACAATATAGACAATAAACCAACCTTGCCTTTTCTTTACATCTGGATCGTTTGCGAGAGCTGCGGCACCAGTTGCTAATGAAAGAGCGGGGATAATCCAGAATGGAATACTGATATTGGAAAAGATGGCAATCCATAAGCCGATAACGGAAACCATAAAAACAACGGCCAGGGTCCTTGCAAAACCAACGCTTGGTAAAGCAAAAGAATTTCCGAATCTATATGGCATTTGACTGCTATTCGTTGTGTTTTTTCCGCTCTTCAGAATTGTCATTTGATAAGATTCTTCTTGTTTATAGGCTGATATTGGATCAATGCCGTGCTGCATGAAGAAATTGGCAAGAGCCTCTTCAATTGCTTCATCGTCCAGTGTTATTGCGTACCTTACGGGTATTTGTCTTAAATATGACTTGCAATTATGCCAGGGTGTTTTGTCTTTTAATCGCGAGAGGAGAACGCGCTCGTCTTCACGAGTTATCCAGAGGTTCGCTTTCTTGTCGCCATAAACCAACATCCCTTTCTCTGGGTCGGCAAATTCTTTAACCATGCCATAGTTGTATTCAGTGATGTCGGCAAGAGGATGATCTTCATGGAATGATGAACGAAGCAACTCTGGACTGGTGATGCTCGCAACCTTCTTCGGTAGGTTGAGGCGAGCCAACTCGAAAAAGTTGTAGTCGGGATGACCAACATACAGTGCGTACACCATAAGACGTTCCACCTCTTCTGGTATTGCGTTTGAAGTGTCGCCTATTCTCCATGTATAAGTACCGGCCTCGGCACGGATAGGCACCTTCTTCATTATTTTCTCCAAATAGATATATTTCCTCTCGTCGTTCGGCATATTATTATAGGTGTTATGTTTGTGTAAATACAACAAATTCGTTAGAGGTGTGCGGCTCAATGTAGGCTTTCCCGTCTTCTGCAAGAATTTCTATGCCATGCTCAACATCCAATGAGATCCTGTAACGGTTTTCGGAGGAGTCTTCGATTAGCACATGTCGTACATCTATTTCCTTCTTCTCTCCGTTCAATGCAAATACAATCTTCATAA
>JAEEGK010007338.1_pt1 | contig 26297 bp, 26 predicted proteins | sample 8958771 | NCBI WGS metagenome assembly JAEEGK01 (sample SAMN16246547, study PRJNA631951) | gut metagenome | biome: gut microbiome; feature: rumen; material: SC-attached | host: Bos | place: Iran: Karaj | collected 2018-10 | reverse complement strand
AGATAGCAGCAGTTAATGTAGTTTTACCATGGTCAACATGTCCAATTGTACCAATGTTAACATGTGGTTTAGTACGTTCAAATTTTTCTTTTGCCATTTTAAAATTATCCTCCTAATTTATATATTTATATTTTATTATAAAATGAACAATTTTGCAAGTATTTTTTATTATTTAGCGTTAGCACCGCGTTTTTTCATGATTTCTTCAGCAATGCTCTTTGGACATTCTTCATAATGATCAAATTGCATTGTATAGTTACCACGACCTTGAGTATTACTTCTTAATGCAGTTGCATAACCAAACATTGAAGCTAGAGGAACTGATGCTTTGATTCTATTGAAGCCTTGTAAAACTTCTTGATCATCGATTCTTCCTCTCTTACCAATAATATCACCGATAACGTTACCTAAATATTCTTCAGGAACATCAACAACAACACTCATAATTGGCTCTAATAATACTGGATTACATACAGCTGCAGAGTTTTTGAATGCTAAACTACCAGCAACTTCGAATGCTACAGCACTAGAGTCAACTTCATGGTAAGATCCATCAAATAATGTTGCTTTAATATCAATTGTTGGATAACCAGCTAAGTTACCATTTAATAAAGCAGCTTCAATACCTTTACTAACTGATCCGATGTATTCTTTAGGAACAACACCACCAACTACAGCATCAACGAATTCAAATCCTTTACCTGGGTTTGGTTCAAATTTAACTTTAACATCACCATATTGACCATGACCACCAGATTGACGTACAAACTTACCTTGTACTTCAGCAGGTTTTTTGATTGTTTCACGATAAGAAACTTGAGGCATACCAACGTTACATTCAACGTTATATTCTCTTCTCATTCTATCAACGATAATGTCTAAGTGTAATTCACCCATACCAGAAATAAGAGTTTGTCCTGTTTCATGGTCTGTCTTATATTTAAATGTTGGATCTTCTTCTGCAAGTTTTTGTAAGGCAATTGCCATTTTATCTTGGTCTGCTTTACTCTTTGGTTCAATTGCTTCATCAATAACTGGTAATGGGAATTCCATACCCTTCATAACAACTGGACTCTTTTCATCACATAATGTATCAGCAGTTGTTGTATCTTTTAAACCTACTGCTGCTGCTATTTCACCGCAATATACTTCAGTAATTTCTTTACGATTATTAGCATGCATTTGTAATATACGACCAATTCTTTCTTTTTCTCCCTTAGTACTATTTAATACATAAGAAACACTTGTTAAATGTCCTGAATAAACACGGAAGAATGCTAAACGACCAACATAAGGGTCTGTCATAATTTTGAATGCCATAGCAGTGAATGGTTCATCATCACTTGGTTTTCTAAATACATCTTCACCAGTTTTTGGATTAAAACATTCAATTGCTTCAACATCTGTTGGAGCTGGGAAATAATCAATTACTGCATCAAGGGCTAATTTAACCCCAATATTAAAGTGAGCAGTACCACACATAACTGGGAAGAATTTAGCAGCTAGAACTCCTTTACGAATAGCTTTTTTAATTTCAGCTACTGTTAGTTCTTCACCACTTAAGTATTTTTCCATTAAGTCATCATCAAATTCAACTGCTTTTTCAATTAATTCAGTTCTTTTTTCCATAACTAAATCTTTTAAATCAGCAGGAATTTCGATTTCAACTGGTTCTTCTTTTTGATCTTTATCATATTGATAAGCTTTTAATTCAACAATATCAATAATACCGTTAAAGTTTGATTCAGCACCAATTGGCCATTGAATTGGAGCATAATTAACTCCTAATCTTGATTTAATTGTACTTAGAGTATACTCAAAATCTGCTCCTAATTTATCCATTTTATTTGCAAATATCATTCTAGGTACTTTATAATCATCAGCTTGACGCCATACAGTTTCAGATTGAGGTTCAACACCAGATTGAGCATCAAGAATTGTAATAGCACCATCTAGTACTTTTAAACTTCTTTGAACTTCAACAGTAAAGTCTACGTGACCTGGGGTATCAATTATATTAAGACGATATCCTTTCCAGTGAGCAGTAGTTGCTGCACTAGTAATAGTAATACCTCTTTCCTTTTCTTGATCCATCCAGTCCATTTGAGACTCACCATCGTGAGTTTCACCGATTTTATGAGTAATTCCTGTATGGAATAATACTCTTTCAGTAAATGTTGTTTTTCCAGCATCAATGTGAGCCATGATACCAATATTTCTTATTTTATCAATAGTAACATCTCTTGCCATAACTCACTACCATCTATAATGAGCAAATGCTTTATTTGCTTCAGCCATTCTATGAGTATCCTCACGTTTCTTGCAAGCTCCACCTGTGCCGTTTGAAGCATCAATAATTTCATTTGCTAGATTAATAGCCATTCCCTTTCCGTTTCTTAATTTTGCATAATTAACTAACCAGCGTAGAGCTAGTGTTTGAGCTCTATCATCTTTAACCTCTACTGGTACTTGGTAGTTAGAACCACCAACACGACGAGATTTAACTTCTAATGCTGGTTTAATGTTTTCTAAAGCTTGATTATATACTTCCAAAGCAGGTTTTCCTGTTTGTTTTTCAACTATCTCAAAAGCTTCATATAATATTTTTTGAGCTGTTCCCTTTTTTCCATCTAACATAATTTGATTAACTAATTTAGTAACAACTTTTGAATTATATATAGGATCTGGTAAAACATCTCTTTTTATTGCTCTTCTTTTACGCATTATTTATCCTCCTATCTATTACTTTTTATCTTTTTTAGCACCGTATTTACTACGACCTTGTTTTCTGTCTTGTACTCCATGAGTATCTAGTGTTCCACGTACAATATGATAACGAACACCGATTAAATCCTTAACACGTCCACCACGAACTAAAACAACACTGTGTTCTTGTAAGTTATGTCCTTCACCTGGAATATAAGCATCAATTTCTTTACCATTTGATAATCTTACACGTGCATACTTTCTTAATGCTGAGTTCGGCTTTTTAGGTGTTCTTGTACCTACCTTAGTACAAACTCCTCTTTTTTGTGGACTCTTAGCATCAGTTTGTTTCTTTTCTAGAGTATTATATCCGACATTTAATACTGGACTTTTACTCTTTCTAGTTTTTTTGCTACGATTCTTCTTAACAAGTTGGTTAATTGTTGGCATTTATCTCTCTCCTTCCATTAACACACATCCTGGTGTATCAAATATTACTTTAAACTAGGTTCTACCGAAGTAGAACCCGTTTTTAAACGCATTAATAATATAACACTACAATATTATAATTGTCAAGCAAAAATTATGCTAAACCAAAGCTTGAATATAATAAATAAATTAAATAAGCTGCAACAAGCAAAGCACCAATAATACAACAACTTAAAATAACCATTTGGACAAATCCCCAACCTTTATTATTTAACTTTCGCATATGACAATCCCTTCCATCATCATTTTAATTATATTAGAATAAATTATTAAAGTCAATTATGTTTAGAATAACTTTCTCTGGCATATTCTTTAACAAATTTAACCAATTCTTCTCCTGCAATCATATTCATATATTCTTCTAATGATATTATACGTCCATAATAATTAATATTTTCCTCTAAATCACTATTTAACCATATTGCTTGCTTACTATATCCAATATAAGATCCAATATAAAGGATTCCTTGAGCAATAAGACCAAAATTTTCTCTACCTTCTTTAAATGCCATTATTAATTTGTTTATTTCTCCTATTGATATACTTCTTTTATAATTCACTAACATAGCACATATAAATTGTTCATAACTATACATAATAATCCCCCTAGCGCTACATATTATAACCTATTATAAAAAAATTGCAAGAAAAAAGCACTTAGTTAACTAAGTGCATTAGAATTAAACTAATTCTACTTCAGCGCCAGCTTCAGTTAATTGAGTCTTAATAGCTTCAGCTTCTTCAGCAGGAATATTTTCCTTAATATTTCCACCGTTATCAGCTACAGCCTTAGCTTCAACTAATCCTAGACCAGTAATTTCCTTAATAATCTTAATAACAGCTATTTTATTTCCACCAGCTGATTTAAGAACTACTGTTCTAGTTGATGGTCCTTCGTCAACTGCAGCAGCAGCTGGAGCAGCAGCAACAGCAACTGCCATAGGATCAACACCAAATTCTTCCTTCATTGCGTCAACTAATTCTTTAACTTCAAGAATAGTCATTTCTTTTAAAGCACTAATAAAATCTTCTTTGTTTAACTTTGCCATAATATTATTCCTTTCCTTCCTTTTGTTCAGCATATAGGTTTAAACCAATAGCTAAATCTCTAACATATTGCATCATACCACCAGCCAACATAGTAAGTAGACCTTCTCTTGATGGAATGCTTGCGTATTCTTTAATTGCATTTAAGTCTGCAACACTACCACTAATTACACCAACACGAATATCTAACTTTTCATGTTTCTTAGCAAAATCTGATACTATCTTAATTGGTTCAAGTAATGTTTCCCCAAATAAAATGGCATTAGGTCCTTCTAAGAAATCATCTAGATTAAGTTTTAGTTCATCAGCAGCTCTTTTAAGTAAAGTGTTTTTATAAACCTTAACATCAGCATTAACTTCTCTAAGTTCTCTTCTCAAAGAGCTTAATTCTTCAACAGTCATACCTTGATATTGGAATATAATAACAGATTCACTTTTCTTTAGCTTGTCAACGATTTCTTTGACAACATTTTTCTTTTGTTCAAGAATTTTTGTGCTTGCCATCTTTCCTCCTATTTATATTAGAAAAGCTTCCCTTAGGGAAGCTTAAAAAACATTAGTTTTAAGTTCCCCTCGGTAGGACTTACTAATTGCCTACTGTCTTCGGTTCCGCTTTTTCTAAACGTATTATATTATATCTTTTATTAAATGTCAAAACTATTTTTATCAACTTTGATTCCAGGACCCATAGTTGTTGAAATAGCAATATTCTCGATGAATGCTCCTTTTACTGTATTTGGTTTAGCTTTAGCAATAGTTGTAATAACATATTCTAAGTTTTCAGTTAATTTCTTAGCATCAAATGATACTTTACCAATTATAGTATGAACATTACCAAATTTATCATTCTTGTAAGTAACCATACCTTTTTTAATATCCTTAACTACATCTGCAACTTTAGGAGTAACAGTTCCAGTTTTAGGGTTAGGCATTAAGTTTCTTGGTCCAAGAATATTACCAATTTTACCAACTTCAGGCATCATATCTGGAGTAGCAACAACTACATCAAAATCAAACCAGTTTTCATTTTTAATCTTATCAAGTAAGTCTTTTTCACCAACATAGTCAGCTCCAGCAGCTTTAGCTTCCTCAGCAAAAGATCCTTTTGCAATAACTAATACTTTCTTGGTCTTACCAGTACCATTTGGTAATGATAATGATCCTTTAAGTTGTTGATCAGCCTTTTTAGGATCAATATTTAACTTAATAGCTACATCAACTGTACTATCAAACTTAGTAACAGCAGTTTTCTTAACTAATTTGATTGCATCTTCTAAACTGTAAGCTACAGTTTTATCAACATTTTTTGATGCTTCCACATATTTTTTTCCATACTTTTTCATCTTATTTTACCTCCTAACTGTGGTTCATTAAGCGGACAATTTATTAAATTAATTTTCTTCAGTTTCTTCTTCTTCAGATTTTTCATCATCATGAGTTGGAACTTCAACATTAGCTGCTTCAGCCATTTCTTTAGCTTCAGCTTCTAATTCAGCAAGTTCTTGATCACGTTTTGCTTGTTCACGTTCTTCTTCTGCAGCTTCTTTTGCTTGTTCAGCAAGTTCAGCATCATTAACACCTTTAACAGCAATACCCATATTACGAGCAGTACCAGCAATAATGTCCATTGCAGATTCTACATCATAAGCATTTAAATCAGGTAATTTAGTTTCAGCGATTTCTCTTAATTGGTCTTTTGTAATAGTAGCAACTATTTCATTAGCACCTTTCTTACTACCACTCTTTACTTTAGCAACTTTCTTAAGTAAGAATGCTGCTGGAGCAGTTTTAAGAACAAAATCAAAAGAACGATCATCATAAACAGTAATTTCGCAAGGAATTACATCACCCATTTTGTCACGAGTTGCTTCATTAAACTTCGTACAAAATTCACCAAGGTTAATTCCAGCAGGACCTAATACAGTACCAACTGGTGGTGCAGGTGTTGCTTTTCCAGCTTCAACTTGTAATTTAATTTTCTTTACGACTTCTTTAGCCACGAAAAACACCTCCTATAAATATTTCCGCGTAAGTGGTTATTGGGCAAGTCCGCAATTGTCCCCTCCACTTAACAAATTATATTAAAAATATAAACTTGCAATTACGATAATAACATAATTTATCTAAATTGACAAGGACTTTACGATACTAAATCAATCTTTTGTTGGATACTTGCGTAAAATATGATAATATTATTATAGTATTGGAGGTAATGTTATAATGGCCAAGAAGTTCTTTAATCAAAAAGTTAAAAGGAAAAAGAAATCAGTATTGGGACCAATATTAATAATTGTTGGTTGTTCAGCGCTAATTTTAATAATAGTTATTATTATGTTAAATTTGAATAAAAATGGAAATCATGATGATGCATTAATTAGGATTCGAGAAAGTGTATCAATTGAAATGAATGGACAATTGCCTGATAAAACAACTTTCTTCTCGGAATTAAAAAATGTCGATGAAGGTAGTATATCAATTGATTATGGTAATGCCAATTTAAGTGTTCCTGGTGAATATCCTGTAACTATACGAGTATATAATAAAGATTATTATTCAAAATTAATAGTTATAGATACCGTTCCACCAGTATTAACACTAGCACCATTAACAATTCTTACCGGAGATCAATATAAGCCTAGTGATTTTGTTCTAGAATGTGTTGATAACTCTGGCTTGGAATGCTATTTTGATTATTTTAAAAATGCGGTTGATAATAAAGGAAATTCAATTAATTTTGGTTCTTATACCAAAGAAGGAACTTATGTTATTAAGATTGTAGCGTATGACCAAGCCGGAAATGTATCTGAACCTGTTGAAACGCAATTACTGATAGTTAAAGGATCCGAACCTGTTGAAACATGTAGTTATGGTGAAAATAATTTAGAAAAAGGAACACCAATTTCAATTAAAGTTACTGATACTAATTGTTCATTAAATCCTAAAGCTTATAATGATCCTGATGTATTAAGTACAACAAATACCTTAATCGAAAACGAAAAAGGTAAATTAAGTAACGAATTTAAATCAATTAATCTAAATACTCAAAATGTTATGATAGATGCTGAAATTGTACCGGTATTTAATGAAACAACTACTGGATTAGTTGGATATTTGGTAAATATAACAGTCTATATTGAAAGACAAGTTGAAAAAGATATTATAGAACAATATTATATTAACTTGGATGGATCAAGAACATACACAATAAATAAATATGATTTAAAATAAAAAGAACCCATCAATTAGATGGGTTTTTAGCTCTATGGTGTATATGGGACTGCTTTAACAGCTATACCAGCACTAAATGTTTTACTTGAATTTGGTAAAGTAGCATTTTCATCAATATATAAATAAAGTTTAAATTGATAAGAAGTAGTACTATCAATTGGTAAAGAACTATGATTATATATAATATATACATTACTTGCAGTTCCATTTATTCCACTATTTAACTGACGTATCTCCTCAGTTGTTAAACTAGCAGTAGTAGCGTTACTAAGTATTCCTTCTGATAATACCTGATCGTCACTATTCATAACAATATAGTGAATATCAGAATTAGGCAAGGTATTAGTATTTAAAGAAGCTAAATATATTTGAAATATACTTTCATCGTTACATGATGCTTCTACAGTAAAGATATAAGGATCATTTTTTAAAGCCACATTTCTAGACATAGCATAAGAATTTGTTAGATTAATGGAACTATCTCCTATCAGTTTAATCTTAGCGCAAGACTGAATGCTCACGGTAGTTACTTCTCTTGTATTTGAAGTAGCCTTCATAAAAGCATAGGTTGCTGATATAGCTAGTACAACAACTACAATAACAGCCAAAGAAATAAGCATTATTAGTCTCTTTTTATCTTTCATACTATCACCATTCCATACTATTATTTTAAGTTATAATTAAATTAAAGTCAAATAAAAAAAGTATTGCAATCAGCAATACTATTTCTTTCTTGAATACAAGAATAATCCACCAAATCCTAAGATAATAATAGCAAACACTACTATTACAATTAGAGTATCGCTGCTTTCTTTTGGTTCTTCAGTAGTAGGATCTCCTGCAGTAATACCGGCATTTACTAAGGCTTGTTCCATAGTTGTTGGATCGCTTGCTAAATTATTCTTTTTAATTGTTTCGGCAACAACGTCTTTATATTTAGCACTTTGATAAGACTCTAACGCTACCTCAATGATATTCTTTCCATCAGTTCCAAAACCTGATTGGAACCAATCACCAACAACGATAAGTGGAATTCCACTTCCTTCACGACCTAAAACTTCACCAATACTTCCCATTAATGATGAGTTTGTTGCATTTGTTCCTTCTCCTTGATCAACTTGGAATGATATTATTTGAAAATAATCTGAGTAATCAGCGTATTTATCACTAAAGTATTCAAGGAAATCATGACAATGTGGACACCAACTAGCCCAGAATAAATAAATGTTAATCTTTTCATGGTCAGTTACCTCAGGAACTTCAGTAACCCTAGCTGCTTTAACATTTGGCATGATAATTAAGCTTAGTGCAACTAATATTGCTAAAATTGTTTTCTTCATTTTTTCCTCCCAAACATATTATACATATTTTTATTTTTAATGTCTAGTAATATGTTTACATTATATTAAATAACTTAAAAAATAGATTTTTAATTAAATTTATTATAATTTTAAATATATTACTTGATGGATTACTTGGTCCAATCGTATATAAATCTTCTTCTATTTCTTTTTCAGTATCTTCACCATTAATAATAGATATAGTTTTTTCAAAAGTATTATCAAAACCTATTAATCCTTTAGAATTTATTACATTTTTTACAACATCCTCATATTCTGATTCTTGATAAGCAAGTAAAGCTTCTTTAATAATATCGGACCCATCTGACCCAAATCCAATTTTATACCAATTACCAACTACTATGAAAGGAATACCATTACTATTATTGCCTAATTCTTTTCTTACAGCAGTTAATAATTTATTATTTCCTTGATTATTAATTTCATATTCGCTATCCAATTGGTAAGTAATTATTTCAAAATAATCAGAATATTCTTCATATTTATCGCTAAAATAGCTAATAAAATCATGGCAGTGTGGACACCAACTAGCCCAAAACAAATAGATATTCACTTTTTCATGATTTGTTACTTTAGGTTTTTTTATTTCTGCTGCACTAACAACAGGAATAAAAAATAATAAAGTAATAATAAATAATAATATTTTTTTCATAATCTACTCCGGTTTAGCTAAATACTTATACATTTTAACAAGTCTAACTAATATTTCTTTTTCATCAATTTTTATTTCATTGGTAGCAATTAATGTTGCTAACCCATTGGCATATAACCAAAGATTCATAAATAGATATTTAGCTTCTTCAAATGTATATCCATGTTTATTAACTAAATTAATAATTGCTCCTTGATTCCATTTCTCATCTAATACATTTTCAATATTCTTCCATTTAAGATTATTACTTAAAAATAAACTAATAAATAGATTCTTATACTCTTGAGCAAATTCAACATATGCTATACACAATGTAAGTAATACTTTTTTAGGATCAATCCTACTAGTTAAGAAACTATCATATTGTTTTGATATCTCTTTATAAATATCACTTTTAATCTCATCCATATTGTTATAGATTCGATATAGCGGTTTAGTTGAAATATTTAATGTTTTTGCAAGACTTCTGGCATTAACGCTATCCCAACCACCATCATTAACCATTTTAACTGCGACTTTAACAATATGGTCTTTTGACATTTCCACTACTGCTGGCATAACATCACCTATCCTTTAACATGGTAACTTATGTTTCTATTATACCATGGTATTTTTGTAATTACAATATAAAAGGAATAATTTTCAATTATTCCATTATATTTAGCTTATTATCCTTTAAATGATTAATAAATCTTTCCTTGAATGTTTGAAGATCTTTTTGCTCTAAAGTTTTATTATCACTACCTAAAATATATCTAATAGTATACTTATTTTCATAAATACCAATTAACTTCCAACTTTGAATTAACTTATTCTTATATTCATTAATTACTCCAGCTAAGATTTCATATTTAGCATTATCAGGCATAATAATAGTATAGTCAAGTTCAACAGTTGGATATTTACTTATTTTCTTTTCAAGTATTTTCTCTTCATTTAATAGTATATATTTATCAAAATCTATATCAATACATATAATACTCTTTTTACGAGATATTTTACTTACAATACCCTTTTGTAATACGTTAATTTCTCCATATTTATTATCATCAATTAATATTTGTTTACTCAAATCACTAATATAATAATCTTTATTACTATTATTCTTACTAATAGTAATATTCTTGTGTTTTAAAGCTTTAAATATATAATTAACAATACTTTTAGCCTTATTATATGATTCTTCTAAATTTTTCTCAGAGTCTGCAAGTATGATGCTTAATATTCGTTTATTTAAACCATTATTAATTATAGTTCCTATTTCAAATATTTTAAATTCGGAATTCTTTTTAAAGTTTTCATTTACTATATTTAATAATGAAAAACTTAAATCATCCCTTAAAATATTATTTTCACTTTTACCAAGTAATTTAATACCATCTTTATTAATTCCTAATTCTTTTAACATATTAGAATCATACCATATATAACTATTAACTTCATGCATATCATATTTAGTAGCTAGTAGGTATTTAACTTCATATTCTAAATTAAATATGTTTTCTAATTCTTTGCTATTTAATGATAATTTTAATGGTTCTGACTTAATATTTTCAAGTCCATAAATACGAGCTATTTCTTCAATTAAATCTTCAGCTATATTAATATCTTTACTATGTCTAAATGTAGGTACTTCAACAATATAAGAATTTCCTTTAGTACTTACTTTAAAATCTAAACTCTCCAAAATATTTTTAACGGTTTTATCAGGTAATTCCTCACCCATATAAGTTGTTAATAATTCTTTTTTCAGTTCTATTGTAGTACTTTCTAATTTTTTAGGGTATACATCTGTTAAATTAGATTCAATAACCATCTTTGGATTACTTAATCTTAATAAATATACGAATCTTTTAATTGCTAAAATAGTCATATTCGGATCTAATGATTTTTCATATCTAGCACTTGCTTCGGTCCTAAGTCCTAGTTTAACAGCAGTTCTTCTAATTGAACCAGCATTAAATGTAGCACTTTCTAGGAATAGTGATTTAGTATCAGGACGGATTTCACTATCTAATCCTCCCATTACACCAGCAATACAAAAATATTCTTTATCATTTTTAATCATTAGATTATCACTAGTTAATGTTCTTTCAACACCATCCAAAGTAACAAATTTATCACCATCTTTAGCAACATCAACCTCAATGTTTTTAACTACTCTTGAATCAAAAGCATGCATTGGTTGACCAAGTTCTAACATTAAATAATTAGTTAAATCAACAATTAGAGAAATAGAACGCATTCCTACATAGTGTAAGAATATTTGTAAATCTAATGGTGATACATTATTTTCAATATTATCAATTCTTAAACCAGTATAACGATAACACAATTCAGGGTTTTTAATAATTATATCTAAATCTTTTTTATCATTTTTTATTTCTTCTATTGGAAGTGATAATAATTCATGTCCAGTTATTGCAGCAACTTCTCTAGCTATACCATAGTGACCCCACAAATCTGGACGATTAGTTAGAGATTTATTATCAATTTCTACTATTATATCTTCAATTGGTAAATACTTCTTAATATCTTCACCAACTGGAGCATCACTTGGTAATTCTATTATTCCATCATGAGAATCTCCAATACCTAATTCTTTGACACTACAACACATACCATTAGATGTAACACCACGCAAAGGTCTAGATGTAATTTCAAAGCCATCTATATGGCCACCAACTTTAACAAAAGCTGTTTTTAAACCAACTCGAACATTCGGAGCACCACACACAACTTGGACTAGGTCTTTTTCACCACAAGCAACTTGTAAAATATGCATATGATCACTATCAGGATGGGGAATACATTCTTTAATCTCAGCAATAACGACACCATCGATTTGTTTACCGACTTCAGTTACACCTTCAACTTCAGCAGTTCTAATAGTAAATATATCCCATACTTTTAACCAATCAATATCTTCTCCATTTTTAATATAAGTTTTTAATTTATTACTAGATATTAACATATAAACCTCCTACTTAATATTAAATTGTTCTAAATAGCGAATATCACCACTATTTAACATTCTTATATCACTTATTTTATATTTCATCATGGCTAGTCTTGTTAGACCTATACCAAATGCAAAACCATTATAAATAGTTGGATCAACTCCTCCAGCTCTTAAAACATTAGGATGAACCATACCACCAGGTATTAATTCTACCCAACCAGAATTCTTACATGTTGGGCATCCTTTACCACCACATATAGTACAAGATATATCCATTTCATAACTAGGTTCGGTAAATGGAAAGAATCCTGGGCGAAGACGAACATCAATTTCTTGTTTTAATACTTCACTTAATACTTGTTGCATAACACTTTTTAAATTACCAATTGATATCCCTTTATCAATAACCATTCCTTCAAGTTGAAAGAAAGTATTTTCATGAGAAGCATCCAAATCTTCATTACGGAATGTTCTACCTGGAGCACATACCCTTAATGGTGCCCCATAGTTTTCCATAGCATGTATTTGATTATCACTAGTTTGAGTACGAAGAAGCATTCCATTATCTAAATAATAGGTATCTTGCATATCTCTAGCAGGATGATCTTTAGGTATATTTAACGCTTCAAAGTTATAGTAATCTGTTTCCATCTCCGGGCCAGTTACAACCGTAAATCCCATTCTTTTTAAAACATCAGTTACTTCTTTAGCAACAATTGTTACCGGATGTAATGATCCGATATTTTCATCATACATTACAGTATCATCAAAAGATATAGTACTTTTACTACTTAAATCACTAATAGCTTTATCAACAATACTTTCCATTTCTTTTTTAGTATTATTAATTAAACTACCATACTTTCTTTTATCCTCTACACTCATATCTTTTAAACTAGATAGAATTTCTTGAAATTCAGACTTTTTACCAATATAAGCAGCTTTAATATTTAATATATCTGCTTCTTGTTTAGCATCTTTTAATTCACTCACTAGATTTTCTTTGATTGTTTTTAATTTCTCTTCCATATATCCTCCATAAAATAAAAAATTCACAAACTAATTAAGGACGAGTTTAACCCGCGGTACCACCTTAGTTTATGAATTATTCATACTCTTTAAATTATAAGGGTTTTTCTCCCACCAGTATTCATCAAGTGAAATTCATTTTATTACAACTATAAAATACTTTCACCATACGTATTTCTCTCTAAATAGTTATTAATAAAACTACTAAATTGAATCATTATACTTTTTCTTTCCTTAATATTTTAACAATGTCTTAATACTTTTGCAAGTACTTATTTAATTATTTCTTCTATGGATAAATCTACCCTGTGCCTACACTCGTTCGGTACCTCGGATATTTTACTACGTAAAAATTCCTCGTCTCAATGCTACGCATTTTCGGATTCAAGTGAGTAGTTGGACGCGGGCGGACTCCAACCAGGCAACTACTACTAGAGGCAGTGAGCAATGCCTAAGCCACCGAGAATGCAGTACACATTCGTAACACTCAAATGGCAGTCCACATAACCAGAAGAATCCGCGTAGCAGCCGAAATCACCTACACCGCAAGAGGCGCTAAACGTGGAGAAGTTGCAACTAGAATCTGCTATCGTAATTCCTAAGGCACTTTCCATAGCTGCTTTTAATTTTGCCTTAGTATTTTCTCCTTCTGTTGCATCTTCTACTCCTATTGTTCCTGTCCAATAATTTGGTCCTATACAAAATTCATGATTGTTATACCACAAACACACTTCAGTACTATTTATTATGTCATCTTCTACTTCATGCTTTAAATAATAGTTATAATTTGTTCTTATGGTATTTACATTTGTTTCATATGTTCCTACTCCCCCAAATGTACCGCTTTTTTCCTCACATGAAAATCCCTGTGGACTACCATAACCTGTAAGTGCTGTTGTACATTCATTCTCTGTATCATAATTAAATGCGTCTCGTGTTCCATCAGTTATTACCCATTGTGTTCCCGTTATTGGGATTATTGATAAACCAGCTGCTGTCGCCACCGTATTATTCCTATATATTGTTCCTGTAAAGCCTAAATCTAATTCATCTTCTTGAATGATTAGTTCTGCTTCAAATGTTTTGCCGGTATTATCATTTTGATTAACATCAAGATTTACAAGTGTTACAACAACTCGCCATTCTTGAGTAGTTGTTGCATTATTTGATGCTGTTATTGTGTGGTTATCAAGTAGTGTTTTTAATCCTCTTGCTGTTGTTATATCATATCCGGTTAAACTATCTATTGTTACTTGATTACCTAATCCTGTTAATGTTACTAAATTATCACTTGAATCAAATACTTGAAGTAATAGTTCTGGATCATGATTGGTATTTGCTGCACTATAAACAAGCGGATTACTTTCAATATTTAAATACAAATAATAATTCCTAGTAGCAGTTCCTGTCTTACTATTTGGAGTTAATATAGCTGTTGCTGTAGCTTCTCCATCTTGATTATCTCCACCATTGGTAAAATTAAGTTGGGTTGCTTCTACTGATATATCTTCATCAATACTAAATGTTAACATATCTACGGTATGAGTTAAAACATGAACATCTCTAGTTACTGGAGCACTACTTTGAGCTTGAAAGAATGCATATGTTAATCCCCCTGATGTTAGAAGTAATAATATTATTCCTAATACTGGTAATATTTTTTTATTTTTCACTAGTATCACCTAGGATAATTATAAATAATTATATTAAAAAAAGCAATGTTGCATTGCTTTTATTCTTCAATTATTAAGGAACCAGTTGCTTCCATTTCTTTAGGTATTGCTATATCCATATAATCAAGTATGGTTGGAGCAACATTGCATAATGTCCCATTATCTTTTATTTTTATTTTTTTATCACAAATAATAAATGGTACTAAGGCAGTTGTGTGTGTTGTACAAGGACTACCATCAGGATTAATCATCGTATCAGCATTACCATGATCAGCAAGAATTATAACATTATAAAAGTTTTCTTCGGCTTTTTCCATTATCTTATTTAAGCATATATCTATTGCCATACAAGCTTTTGTAGCAGCTTCCATATTACCAGTATGTCCAACCATATCTGGATTAGCAAAATTAACTAAAATAAAATCATAATCGCTCATCATGGCTTGTAATGTTTTTTTAGTAACCTCAACACAACTCATCTCTGGTTTTAAATCATATGTAGGTACATCTGGTGATGGAATATGAAATTTATCACATTTATCAATTTTGCCATCATATAATCCATCAAAGAAAAATGTAACATGTGGATACTTCTCTGATTCAGCAATTCTTGCTTGGGTCCATCCTAATTCACTTAAATACATACCAAGGGTATTTTTTAATCTTTCATGAGGTATTAATTCTTTTGTTTTAATATTCTTTTCAACTTCAAAGAAAGAAAATACTTCTACATTACTTAAATCTAATACTGGAAATTCTGAAAATTCTCTAGAATTAACTATAGTATCTAATATCTGACGAGCTCTATCAGCACGATAATTCATCCATACTAGGACATCACCATTTTTAATAATATTATTTGATGTTAATATTGGTAACATAAATTCATCAGATACTCCAGATGCATAATTTTCCTTTAAACTCTTTTCTATATCAATTGAATAAGTTCCTTTACCTTTAGTAATTAAATCATAATACACCTTTGTTCTATCCCAGTTATGATCTCTATCCATAGCATAATATCTACCACAAATAGTTGCTATATCTCCAACTCGTCTTTTCCTTATTTCTTCACGAATAGAATTAATATATTTATATGCCTCATGTATACCAGTATCTCTTCCATCAGTTATTAAATGAAAATGTATTTTAGTAAAACCATTATCTACTAAAAAATTATACATATTTATAAAGTCATCTATTCCAGCATGAATATTACCATCACTAGCAAGTCCCATGATATGAACATCTTTTTCCTTTAATGTTAATAAATAATTAACATTTTTATTATCAAATTCTTGATTCTTAAAAAAATCATCGACAATAATTTCATTTTGTCTTACTAATCTACCAGCTCCAATAGTCATATGTCCAACTTCACTATTTCCCATCTGACCCTTATGTAATCCAACAGCTTCTTCACTAGCCCCTAAAAGAGCGTGGGGATATTCATTCCATAATCCATTAAAGGTAGCCATATTAGCAGCCTTAATGGCATTTCCTTCTGTTTCTTCTCTATAACCAAAGCCATCCAAAATAATTGTTAATATTTTTTTCATAGTTCACCTTCCTCCATATAATAACACAATTGTAAAAAAAAAGATAGCAACTGCTATCACCCTACCAACTCCTTATTTTTTATTTTAAACCGATCAGCAATCGTTGTTAAAAATTCTGAATTGGTTGGTTTACTTCTTTCAACATCTATACTATTGCCAAATAATTCATCCATCAGTTTTAAATCTCCCCTTATCCAACTAATTTCTATTGCATGGCGTATAGCCCTTTCAACTCGCGAAGAGGTTGTTTCAAACCTCTCCGCAATCTCGGGATAAATATCCTTTGTTACCATTGTTACCAAGTTATTGGAGGTGTATAGGATCATTACTCCTTCCCTAATATATTTATATCCTCTAATATGAGAAGGGATCCCTAAATTATGTAATAGTTCACTTACTTTTACTTCTACACTGTTGTTACTTATTACTTTGCGTTCTAATCTTTCATCAACTAAATCCATAATTCTATCAGCTAATATTTCTTCGGAAATAGGTTTTAACATATAATAATCAACATTTAAAGTTTGAATCTTTTTAATAGACCAATCATCTTTAAAACTTGATAATACAATTATTTTCTTCTTTATATTATTTTCCTTAAGTTCTTCTAAAATCTTAATTCCATCAATATTAGGTAATAAAATATCTAATACTATAAGATCATAGTCATTAGGATATGATAATAGATATGAAAGACCATCTTTGCCATCCGAAAATGTTTTAACATTAATACTATCATCATTTAAAAAATACTCCTTAACACTACTTAATACCACTTCATTGTCATCAATTACAACAACTCTAACAGTTTTTTCCATGTGTTAATTCAATTCCTTTCCTAATTACAGCACATGAACCCATTATAATGTAAAATAATGCAAAAATCTACAGGTAATTGTGTCGAATGACGTCAAGTAATGTAAATATTTGTCGTATTTCTATAAAAAAAGCCTTGCAACGCAAGGTAACTAATGTTATTTATTATTATTTAAAGTATTAATAATACATTTCATTTCACCAATATCAGTACTATTATTACCAATTAAGTAACCATCAATATTAGGTATAGTAATAATTCTTTTTAAAATATCATTACTAATACCACCCCCATATAATACTTTGAAAGTAGTTTCGTATTTTTCAAAAGTAATATCCTTTATATATTGAATTGTATCTTCAATTTCTTCATTACTTAAATATTCTTCCCCACCAATACTAAACACCGGTTCATAAGCTATGGTAATATTCTTAATTTCCACATTATTTAATACTTCACTAATTTGATGTTCTAAAACATTATAATGATTATTACTATTTCGATCATTCAATGTTTCACCAATACAATATATTACTTCCAAATTATTACTTTGAGCATTATTAATTTTATTAATAAAATTTATATTAATTTCTTTATTATTATTTCTTCTTTCACTATGACCAATTATTACATATTTACAACCCAATGATGCTAATTGATCTCCAGTTACTTCTCCTGTTATTATTTCACCATCAAAAGAGCTAATATCCTGACTAGCTAAACTATATTTATTACTATTATAATAATTCATAAAAGGCATTGAAGGAGCTACAATTAATTTATAATCTCCAATATCCAAATTATCTAATAATTTACTATAACTAATATTACCATTCTTATCTAAACGATTCTTTAAGTTGCATACAACTAATTTCATTTATCTAACCACTCCATTGCTGCTAGTTTTTTATGAGCTATATATTCAAGTGTTGCTCCCCCACCATTAGATGCATAAGTAAACTTATCTATACAATTAAATTTGCGAGCTGCGGCAGTAGTATCACCACCACCAATTATGACAATTTTCCCACTACTAATAAAAGATTTAAATAAGTTTTCAGTACCACTTTTATATTTATCAACCTCGTATTTACCACAAGTACCATTAGCAAAAACAACACGACATTTATCTACACATTTTGCAAACAAATTAACGCTCTTTGGCCCGATATCCATGATAGCATTATTATCCATAACAAAATCAACTGGCATTATTATTTTATCCTTAAATTTACTTAAAATATCCTTTAATCTATTTAAAATACTTGCATCATCAGTTGCTAAACTATCTCCAATATCTATACCCTGTGCTTTTAAAAATGAGTTAGCTATTCCTCCTCCTAACATAAGGCAATCACATCTTTCAAGTAAACTTTCAATTACAGGCAATTTATCATCTACTTTAGCTCCCCCCATGAATACCCCAAAAGGATGTGGTGTATTATTAATTAATACATCTAAATTATTTATTTCCTCCATGACACTAAAACCTATAGCATGAGGTAAAAATTCACAAATACCAGCAGTTGAAGCATGTGCCCTATGCATTGAAGCAAAAGCATCATTAATATATATGTCACCTAAAGAAGCAAAAAATTGCGATAAATCTCGATCATTATTACTTTCTTTTTTATTATCTAAATCCATAAATCTAGTATTTTCTAACAAAATAATGGACTTATCAGGTGATGCTGCAACTATTTCTCTTACTTTATCTCCGTATGGTGAATCAATAAACTTAACTTTTTTCCCTAACAAATTTGCAAGTTCTTTAGCAACTATCATTAAACTATTACTATTTTTATCCTCTGGAGTCTTAATTCTACCAAAATGACTAAGTATTACAACGCGACAATTATGATCTAATAAATAATTAATTGTCTTTAAACTAGCCTTTATTTTAGAATTATCAACAATTTTATTATTTTCTACTGGGACATTATAATCACATCTCAAAACTATAGTTTTATTATCCAAACTAATATCGTTAATTGTTTTCAAATTAATCACCTTCATCTTATATTATAAATTAATAATCAATATTTTAGAATAATTATCGACAATTTTTGACTTTAAAGTGTAAAGGTGTTAAAATACAGCCCATGAGGGTGATGGAGATGAAAATAAGGGATTTATCTCTGTCTTTAAACAGAGAAAACGATACAAATATTAGTGCGATTTTATTACCAAGTATAACAGAAAACGAAGTAGATCTAAGTATTCAATTTAGAACTATAACTGCATATAAACAATTTATCAAAAAACCAGTGTTAACTAAAGATTTATTTGATGATTATGATGCTTACTTTTTTAGTACAACAGAAATTGAAAAAATTGTATGTAATGAAGATTTTTTAAAAAGATTACAGGACGCCAATTTATTATGTAGAGTAAGCCGTTCAAAAAAAGAAAACGAATTAATACTTAAACAACAATTCCCTATCACAATGAATATTAGACATCTACCATTCATGCAAAAACTTGAGATTATTACTAATCCGTTTGCTGGTGAAAACACATTCTTTTTAGATGATTATACTGAAAATGAAGAATTATCATCAGCAGAAATCTTAGATATGTATCAATACATATTAAATATTGCAAAGAAAATTAAAGATAAAGGATATTCACAATTAGAAAGTATATTTTATATATATAATGAATTAAAGAAAAAAATATATACTGCTGAAAAAGCACATGAGAGCAAAAATAAAAGTCGCAGCCTAAATCAAATAATTAATGGGGATTGTATTGTATGTGCCGGTTATACCAACTATTTTTTAGCTATATCAGACATTCTAGGATTAAATGTTGGAAGGATAGTATGGAAGCCTGTTGGTTGTCACAAATCAGGTCATGCATCTTTAATTGCCTACATAAACGATCCTAAATATGAAGTACAAGGAATATGGGGAATTGATCCAACCTGGGATTCAAAGAGAAATGAATATGATCAATCATACCAAAATAATTTATCTCACTTTTTAATGCCGCTAGCATGCGATGAAAACGAGAAAAAAAGCCATCAATTAGAAAACCCGAGTGGTAATACATATTATGGAATAGCTGAAGCTCTTTCCCGTTATCAACACCTATTAGAGTATCAAGCACCAGAAGTTATTATAAAAAATGCTAAAAGAACATTATTACGAAGAATAAATAGAATATATGAAATGATAGGTAAGAAACATATTAATGAAAATAATTTTGATCCAGAAACCGAAATAAATATTATTAAAAGCTATGCTAATAAGGCTTTTCCATTATTCAAATTAGAAGAACTAATTGAAAATGTTACACCAAAAAAAGAAACAGATCTTTTACAATCTGTTCAATCATCTCCAAGTTTTCGAACACTTGATGAAGATGGAAAATCCATCTATCGATTAGTTAAGCTATTAAAACTATAAGAAAGAACATAATAGTTCTTTTTTTATTTAAACATGGCTTTAGCAGTTCTTAACATTTGAGCAGTATAACCATATTCATTATCATACCAAGCAATTATTTTAACCAATTGTTCACCTTCACTAGTTTCAATTACATTAGTAGATAAACCATCAACTAATGCTCCTAACTTACGACCTATTACATCACTAGATACTAATGGTTGAAAAGTTATTTGCAATACTTCATTTTGGTTAGCTTTAAATAATTCATTTATTTCCTCTTTAGTAACTTTTTTATTTAATTCTAATGTTAAATCAACAACAGAACCATCAGCAACAGGAACTCTAAATGCTAATCCATCCATCTTGCCTTTTAATTCTGGTATAACATTACCAATAGCTGATGCAGCTCCAGTAGATGCCGGAACTATATTTTGAGCACTAGCTCTACCTCTTCTTGAATAAATTCCTTTACTATGAGATATATCCAAGTTAGCTTGATCATTAGTATAAGCATGAACAGTAGTCATATAACCTTTTTTAACACCATACTCTTTATTTATTAAATTTAATACCGGTGCTAAACAATTGGTAGTACAGCTAGCTGCTGATACTATTTGTTCACTACCATCTAAAGTATTTTCATTTACCCCATAAACTATGGTTTTCATATCTCCCTTACCAGGAGCTGATATTAATACTTTTTTAGCCCCAGCAGTAATATGTTTTTGAGCACCTTCTAAATCGGTAAATTTACCTGTACATTCTAATACTAAATCAATATCTAAATCTTTCCATGGTAAATTTAATGGATCACGATCAGAAACTATTTTAATTCTTTTGCGACCAGCAACTACTATTTCATTTCCTTGAGCTTCAATTTCATTTTCATGAAATACACCATGCATAGTATCATATTTTACTAAATATGCTAAATCTTCAGCAGGTACAGTCCCATTAATAGCAACTATATCAAAATCTGTTTGGGTTACTATCTGACGAAAGGCTAATCTTCCTATTCTTCCAAAACCATTAATTGCAACTCTAATCATCTAATCCTCCTATAAATTCTCTTAATATTGAATCACTATCTACACATTCACTTGGTATTGTCCAATATTGTTTTAATGAATCAATTAATCTTCTAGCTTCATCATAATATGGTGAATCATGTCTAACCGATAATAATAATGGTTCCACATATACTTTTAATACATTTAATTCATAAGCTAAAGCTGTATTAATAATAGCATCTGCTTGATGAATAAATGGGAATATGTATTTATCTTCTCCATGACGTACTTTTGACCAACTACCAATAGTGTCTTCAACACTCCATCCTCTAGTACGATTATCTCTTACTATTCTTCTTATTAATCGCAAATCTAATGTTGATATATAATTATGCTTATCTATATTTATTGGAATAAACGGACTTAAATAAATTTTATACTTATATTTACCATCAACTGCTTCTGTTAAAGAATCATTTATTGCATGCAATCCCTCAATTAGAAATATACTATCTTTAGTCATTTCAACCACATTTTCTGATTCTTCACTCTTTCCAGTTATGAAATTATATTTCGGTAATACAACCTTTTCTCCATTTAATAACGCATTCAAATCACGATTAAATCTTTCAATATTAAGTGCCTCAACGCATTCAAAATCATAATTACCATTTTCATCTCTTGGTGACTTTTCTCTATCAAGGAAATAATCATCTAAACTAATTTGAATAGGGTGGTAACCTAAAGCACTAAAATATGAATTAAGTCTTCCAGTAGTTGTGGTCTTTCCACTTGATGAGGGCCCAGCGATTAAGATAAATTTAACATCTTTACGCTCTATAATTTCTTTTACAATTTTACTAATACATATATTAAAATGAATTTCACATGATTTAACAAAATCTCTTGCCTTATTATTACTTATTTTTTTATTAACATCTGTAATATAAGGAACCCCAATCATTTTTAACCATTTAGTGCCTTCTAAAAATGATTCTATTATTTTATCATAGTGAACATATTCAGGAACTTTACCATTAGTACTAGGAGTTGGAAATAAAAATACAATTCTATTATTTCCTAAATATACTAATTCATACTTATTAACCAAACCAGTACTATATGGCATAGCAGAAAAGAAATAATTTAAATGATTTTTCAATTTATATAGTGTTACAACTTTGTCACTAATGTCATTAATATTACTTGCTTTCTCTACTTCTCCAACACTTTCATAATACTTTATTGCTTCTTTAGCAGAAACGATTATTTTTTGAAAAATTATATTTTCACTAATAATTTCATCCATTTTACTTTTAATATTTATAATATCATCATGAATTAATATTCCATCTCCAAATACTTCCCCTAAAACACCTTTAGGAACACTATGTTCAAAATGAATTGTATAGTTAGGATATAATTCTGCTAAAGCTACTTGAAATATGTATTTTAATCCCGAACGATATATTTTATTACCAACAGTATCATTAGTATTAATAAATTCTACTTTTTCATCTTTATTAGCACGTCTATCCAAAGATAATATTTCATTTTTAACTTTAAACCCCATTATATTTTCCATATTGTAATCTTTACTTATTTCATAATATAATGTACCTTTTTTATATTCATGAATAGTTCCATCATTGAAAGTAATTCGCACTGTATCCATTAATCATCCCTCTATTCTAATTAATTATATCAATTATTTACATATTTGTGAATAAAAAAACCATTTTTTTACTATTATTTACATAGGTGATAATAATTGAATATCATACCAACTATAATTGAAAAAAAACATAATATAGAATATGCCTTTGATTTATATTCTAGACTTCTTCAAGATAGAATTATCTTTATAGTTGATGAAATAAATGATGATACTGCTAATATAGTTATTAGTGAATTGCTTTATTTAGATAGTAAATCAAATGATGATATTTATTTATATATAAATAGTCCTGGAGGTTCTATTACTGCTGGAATGGGGATTTATGACACTATGAATTATGTCAGTAGCAATGTTATAACAATTGGAATTGGAATGTGTGCTAGTATGGCAGCGTTTTTACTTGCTTGTGGCAGCACTAGATATGCATTGCCCAACACAGAAATAATGATACACCAACCTCTGGGGGGAGCCAATGGTCAAGCAACTGATATAAAAATAGCTGCTGAAAGAATAATTAAATTAAAAAAGAAATTGAATACAATTTTAGCTAAACAAACAGGTAAAAGCATTACCAAGGTATTTAAAGATACAGAAAGAGATAACTTTTTAGATGCAAAAGAAGCTTTAAAATATGGAATAATTGATTACATAATAAAAAGAAACAATATTAGTGAATCCTAATAATTGTTTCTCCATCTGCAGAATACATATATTTTTCTTTAGCGTATCTAGCAACATAATCACTATCTTGTAATTTTGTTACCTCACTAGCTAGTTTTTCTTCTTCTAACATTAAATCATTATATTTTTCATTTAATTCCTCTATTTTATTATTGTTATCCATTATCTTAGTCCAATCTTTACCAACTGATCTGACTAATGAAACTATAAGACCAATAATAATCAAAGAAATGAAAAACATACGACGTTTTTCTTTTTTTGTTTTCATTAGTCAAATCACCCCAATCCTATCTATCATTATAACAAATAAAAAAGTAAAATAATCAATTATTTTTACTTTTTTTAATCTTTTTTACATGTTTTTTACACATTACAATGATTTTTTTATAATACATCATCATAACTACATATCCAATAACAATAACCATCAAAAAATATATATGGTAACATCCGTTATTAAGTTGATAATTAAAATACATGTATATTAACACCATATCAATTGTAAAAAATAAACTAAATATCAATTGCCAAAACCAACGCTTATTCTTAATAATATAATAATTAAAACGTGATAATAAATAAAATACTGTACCAAATAAAAAGGATAATACAAAAGTTTTTAACTGTAGTATATTATTCATTATTTAAATAATTTTGCAACTATTCCTTCATCTTTATTCTTTAATTTACTATCAATATAAGTAAAAGAATTTATTTTACCTTTAATTTTAACATTACCATCAACAGTATCTAGTTTTAATAATTCGAGAGATTCACCAAGTAATCTTAAATTACCCATAGTTGTCTCCATCAAAAATTCTTCATCATCAAAACTAACAATCTTATTAACACCAGTTAATGATATATTGGATCTATCTGTCATTTTTACTTCTTGACTACCATAATTAATTCCTTCCATATTTCCTCCCATTAAATAATATACAAAAAAAAGAATAGTATGATACTATTCTTAACTTATACGATATGGATCTGTTTTAGAACCTGTATGTAATGATGGATCTATTGTTACATCCTTATTTAAATGAAATGCACGGCGTACAGAGGATATTACCTCATGAACACTACCAAATCCAACATTTCCAACGGTCCTAATCCTATATACCTGATAATTCGTACTTGAATCTCTAGTTAATGTCCATTCCTGTACGCCACGATAAATCCAAGTATTAGAGAGAATATCTCCAGAAAGATATTCACTGATTGATAATGTCCAACTTGATGGTACAGAATACCCATAATCTGAAGCGTACATTAATCCAATTTTAGCAGCATAGTCATATTTACTATCCAATGGTTCAATCCATGTTCCAGTATATTCAGTAGATTTAATACCAGAATAATCTATCTCATATTTATACATTGTTTTAATTGGGGTAGTTAATATTTCTGCAATTGTATTACCACCAACTTTCCACATTACATTAGCTATTTTATTTTGCCATGTACCACTAAATTCTCCATAGGCATTAATATTTAAACCCGTTGTATTTAATGTGCTTAAACTCCATGTATTATAATTTGATGCTGTTCCATTCCATCTAAATGTATCCGGTTGATTGCTTATCTGATTATCCAAAAAACCATTATAAGGAGAAGCTAATGTTGCACTTCCAACTTTAGTTAATCCTAATGTTGTCTCAGTTTCATAATCATTTTTAATTATCTTAATTAGATTTTGTCTTTCAGTTATGATATTATTTGGATCTGTTGCATCTACTACTACATCTACTGGTATTACTCCAATTATTCGATATAAATTGGCAGCTGGACAGGTACTTGCATTACTACCAAAACAAATATAGTTATTTGGATTGGCCCCTGAATATCTATATGAGTAATCTCCTGCTCCATTTGTTAATTTATCATTATGATAGTATAATCCATCTACTCCTTGTCCTTTATACAATGTTCTCATTAGTTCTAATCCACTACATTCATTTGATATATCTAAATAGGCTATACAATCTGTTTTACTTGTTGCACTTATTATTA
>JAEEGK010007335.1_pt1 | contig 26300 bp, 25 predicted proteins | sample 8958771 | NCBI WGS metagenome assembly JAEEGK01 (sample SAMN16246547, study PRJNA631951) | gut metagenome | biome: gut microbiome; feature: rumen; material: SC-attached | host: Bos | place: Iran: Karaj | collected 2018-10 | reverse complement strand
ATCTTGGATCAATCAAGAAAGTTATGCCAGACCTCACAGCCGGTTACTTCGGAAGATTAATGGGTTGGGTTGATGAAGCCCGTAAATTAAAAGTCCGTACAAATGCTGATACTCCAAGAGATGCAAAACAAGCTATGGAATTTGGCGCAGAAGGTATTGGCCTCTGCCGTACAGAACATATGTTCTTTGATAAAGACAGAATCTTCTCTATGAGAAAGATGATTCTTGCTGATACAGTCGAAGAAAGACGTGCTGCATTAGCAGAACTCGAACCAATGCAACAAGCAGACTTCGAAGCACTCTATGAAACAATGTTACCATATAATGTTAACGTTCGTTTATTAGACCCACCTCTACACGAATTCCTCCCACAAGAAGAGGACAAGATTGAAGAACTTGCTAAAGCAACAGGCAGAACAGTTCAACAAGTTAAAGATAGAATTGAATACTTACATGAATTCAACCCAATGATGGGCCACCGTGGATGTAGATTAGCCGTTTCTTATCCAGAAATGTGTGAAATGCAAACCAATGCTATCGTTAAAGCAGCTATCGCAGTTTCTAAGAAGACTGGTAAGATGGTCGAACCAGAAATCATGGTACCACTTGTACTCGAAGTTAAAGAACTTAAGTTCGTTAAGAAGATTATTTGTGATACAGCAGACAAGCTCATTAAGGAATCTGGTCTTAACATGAAGTATCATGTTGGCACAATGATTGAAATCCCAAGAGCAGCATTACTCGCAGATGAAATCGCAGGCGAAGCTGAATTCTTCTCATTTGGTACAAATGACTTAACACAAATGACATTCGGTTTCTCAAGAGATGATGCCGGTAAGTTCTTACCAGATTACTATTCCAACAAGATCTTAGAAGAAGATCCATTCAAGACACTCGATCAAAAAGGTGTTGGTAAACTTGTTGATATGGCAGTTAAACTTGGCCGTAGCACAAGAAAAGACCTTCACATTGGTGTCTGTGGTGAAACCGGTGGCGAAGCTAACTCAATTGACTTCTACCACAGAGCAGGTCTCGACTATGTCTCATGTTCACCATTCCGTGTTCCAGTTGCACGTTTAGCAGCAGCTCAAGCCGCAATTAGACACAAAAAATAAGTCTTAAAACTTAATAACTAGCCTCAGGTTCGCCTGGGGCTTTTTATATGTGCGCACAAATTTAAAAATAAAACTTGCAATTAATTACAAGTTTTATTATACTATTTGTTGAGGTTATATGGCCTCATTAAAAACCATAGGGGGATTCTTATGTCTGAAACAATTAAGAACTTAGGAACGGAGCAAAAAGTTAGCAAGAAAACAGCGGATAAACGTTATGATAGATATCTTGACGATCCACTTACTTTCTCACTTGACGAAGCTCTCCAAACACTAGGTCCAAGAAGAGAGACAATTCGTCGTTAATCTTCTAGTTTTAAACCTAAGAAAAGAAAATCGCGAGGGGGCAACTCTCGCGATTTTTTTGTGTTTAAATTATCAATTTATTCGTGGGCAGGAACACTTACAGCAGCGCCTGTTTTGAATGATAAAACTTCAAAGCTTGCCTCTCCGCCTTCTCCTTCAATGGTGTGTCCTTCAACACCCCAATAAAGGGTAATTCCGGTCTCGTTATCCACTATAACTTTTTGAGAAACAGAAATGCCGTATCCTGCTGCTGCATATCTATACTCTGTTGCTTGTCTTCCTGCTTTAGTTGTTGAACCTACTTTGGTAAGTCCTTCTAAACCGTTGAATTGGAAACCACAATATAAGTTGGCGGCTAAGCCTTCAAAACATGATTCATAGAATTCTACAGGAAGAAGATCTGAATCTTCAACTTTGAAAACATTATGTTCAGAGTCATATTCATATGCAGTTAATACACGTTCAGCGGAAATATGAAACATATCTTTACTTCCTTCATCGAAGTACCAATAGTATCCATCTTTTGCGCCAACAGTTGCGATTCCTGATTCTTCGTCGCCTTCTGTTGATGATGAAGAGTGCTTAAATTGAATCTCATAGCCATCTGCTTCGAGAGTCTTAACTCTTTGTTTAGCTTCTTCTTGGCTAACATCATAATGAGTCGCTTCGCTTCCGTTCCCGGAATCTGAATTATTTTCTTCTTTTTCACCGCCGCAACCAGCCAATGCAAAAGCACCAATTAATGGCAATAATGCTAATAATTTTTTCATGATATTTTGCTCCTAATTAATAAATAAATTTTACAAACACCATGAAAAATAATTCAAGAATGTATATTCTAAATAATATAATTTATTATTTGTTTTTTAAAAGTGCTTGATATGAAAACACTAAATCGTGTCGATCATTCACATAACCACCAGGTTCACCATTTATAATTATTTCGTTGTTATCTTCAATGTAACCAACGTATTCTCCATTGAGATAAATATCTCCTTCGGCAGACATTGAACCAAACTTATGACCACTCGTAAAAAAGTCACCATCTGGGGAAATATAACCTGCTAATTCATCATCGACGTATACGTTTTTACCGTAACATTCTATAAAAATCATTACTTTGATTTGATAGTCTTTGTAAGGTAGACTTCATAACCTTTATGTTCATATTTAAGGTACTTAGATAGCGCTAATGCAGAGTTTGTTGTTAAAGCATATACACATGATCCAGAACCAGTCATTAAAACACATCTAAACCCGTCTTCACGAAGCATCTTTTTGATTTTATCAATTTCCGGGCATAACTCGATAGAAACCTCTTCTAATGAGTTAAACATTGATTTTTCAAGTAACTTATCATCGCCTGTTTCAAGTGCTTTAATAACATCTTTAACATTCCCGTGTTTAAGATTAAATTTGTCGCACTCATTAAAGACGTCTTTGGTAGATAAACCTTGACTTGGTTTTATAACCAATACATTGTATTGTTTCTTAACTTTTATAGGTGTAACTTTTTCACCAATACCTTCGACATGTGCTGGAACATTCTTTAAACAAAACGGAACATCTGCGCCAATTTTTAAGCAGAAATTAATTTGTTCTTCTTCGCTTAGTTTAAGTTTGCTTCTCTTTAAGAAAAATCTTAAAGCTGCTGCAGCATTAGATGAACCGCCGCCCATTCCAGCGTATATAGGAATCTCTTTATGAACTCTAATAATGAAGTTTTGATCATAGTTATATTCGCTAACTAAAAGTTCGTGTGTCCTATAAATGGAATTGTGGTTAATAATTTGTCTTTCAATTGTGTCTGAAACTATATGTGTATATCTTGCATTTGGAATTCTTTCAAAATCAATTGTGTCATGAAGTTCCAAAGGAAGCATAACCATGTCTAAATCGTGGTATCCGTCTTCACGTTTACCTAAAACATCTAAATAAAGATTAATCTTTGCTGGGGCTTTTACATACATAACAAAATCAGTTTACTCTCTCTTATAGCATTTTCAACAAATTGATATAGAACTCAATGGATAATTCTTCAGGCCTTTTATTCGTGTCAATCCCCATTTTTTCCAGGATTTCCCGTGCTTTTTCCTTATTTTTAACAAGATTTGATAGGTTGTTTAGTATGTTTTTGCGTCTTAACAAAAACAGTTGTTTCATCACTTTAAAGAGCTTCTCATTTTCTTTGTTTTTGATATTTTCGTTTGGTGTTAAAACAAACACTACTGAATCAACATGTGGAACAGGTGCAAAATTGTTTCTTCCAACTTCAATTGGGGAAGAAATGTCTGCAACATAATTTAAAAATAATGATAAAGGAGATTTATTGGAACTAAGAAGCTTTGGATACACTTCTTTTTGTGTCATTAACACAATTACTTCAGCGTCTTTAGCATCTAATAACAATTTTTCAATAATCCCAGAGGTGATGTAATAAGGTAAGTTGCCAATAATTTTATTGAAACCAGTTAAATCATGTTTAAGTATGTTTTGCCTTTTAACTTCAATGTTTTTTGCATCTTTAAATTCATCATTAAGAAACATGAGCATGCGTTCATCAACGTCAATCAATTGAGAATTCGCTGATGATTTGGCTAAGAAATATGATAGAGAACCTAAACCGGCACCAATTTCAAGAATATGGTCACCTTCTTTGACATTAAGGAGACCAACTATTTTTGCAGCCACTTGAGGGTTGATTAAAAAATTCTGACCTAAAGATTTATTTGCGATCAACTTATAACTTTTTATCTTCTCAAAATATTCTTTTTCAATCATAAGCAATTCTGTATTTCTTCAAGTGTTAAATTTAAATAATTAATCCTTTTCAAGAATGTTTTAGCATTGCAATGTCCTAAATGGAAGTTATTAATAACTTTTTCTCTCTTCTCGATAGAATTTTCATCACCAACAAGACCTAATTTATTTAAATCTGAATATGTAATTTTTCCAATATCGTTTTTTGATGTTTGTATATAGTTTTCTAATGCTTTCAAAATTTCTTCTTTTGTTGATTCTGCAACACCAACTTTATTCTTTTTAATAGAGCATTCTTTAGACACAAAACAATGCTTTAGATTTGGAATATATTGGTCTAATGTATCTCTTATCTTTTTGCCAGGTGAATCTGGGTCTGTTAAAACAAAAATATCATGTTTTTCCTGTGCTTTTTTCAAATATTCGATTGTTGAAGGAGGAACATCAGATCCGTTTGTCGTTACAAATTCAGCATCAATAAACTGAGATAAAAAAGCAACATCTGTTATGCCTTCTACAACTATAATTCCGTTTATAATTGTTTTCATATTCTAAAGACTCTTTTAAAGTTGTCTGTTGTTTCTTTTTCTACTTGCTCAGGAGTTGTTTCTCTTAACTCTGCGATTTGGTCTCTTACTAAATATAAATACTTAGAATGATTTTCTTTTCCTCTAAAAGGATGCGGGGTTAAATATGGCGCATCAGTTTCTAAAACATATGAATCAGCTGAAACATTCTTTGCTACTTCTTTTGGTCTAATAGCGTTTTTAAAAGTAACTGTTCCTCCAAACCCTAAAAGAAAGCCTAGTTTAATAAAATCTTTGCTCATTTCCAAACTCCCTGCATAGCAGTGCATAATTCCACCTCGAGCTACAGGGTTTTCTTTTAGAATCTGTAAACAATCTTCTAGTGCATCGCGACAATGAATTGAAATTGGTAAGTTTAATTCATTTGCAATTTTTATTTGTTCTTTAAAATATTCTTTTTGCTGTTTTTTGATTTGTTCATCTTTGTCCCAATAATAATCGAGACCAATTTCTCCTATTGCGATAACCTTACTTGATTTTGCTAGTTCTTTTATCTTTTGTAAGTCTCCAGGTTGAGCTTTCTTTGCATCAGATGGGTGAATTCCAACAGCAGCAAAACAAGATTTATTTTTGTTAGCAATATCAAGAGCTAATTCTGATGATTTTTCATCAAAACCTACCACTAAAAATTGAAAAACACCTGCTTTTTCCGCTTCTTTTATATATTCAGCAGGGTTTTCTTTATATAATTCGTCGTTAATATGACAATGTGAATCAATCATTTTATTTGCCAACACAGAACCTAGAAAAGATCTCATCAGTTAGATCGTTTTTATTATTCTCGCCAAGGAGATCTAAAGCACAATTATATGCCGCCATTATACTTACTGATATTAAATCTATTGGCTGATCTTCATTAGTATCTTTAATTGCGTTTTTTAGATAAAAGTCCATTTGTTTTAAAATGCCTAATTGTCTAACGTTATTAAATGTTGGTTTTATAACTACTTCACCAATATTAAGTTCTTCTTTAATCTTTGTTAAAAGAGAGTTTATATCATTATTCTTTGCAGAGATATAAATATCATGTTTATTTCTATAAGAAATAATATCAGCCTTATTTGTAACAATAATATGCTTTTGATTCTTTATTAAGTCGTATAATTCATTATCGATTCCTGAATCATCTACTACAAACAAAACAAGGTCTGCGTTTTCAACTGCTTTCTTTGCTTTATCAATTCCGATTTGCTCAATTAAATCTTCTGAATCTCTAATGCCTGCAGTGTCATATAAATGAACAGGAACACCAGCTAAATTAAAATCGCCTTCCACTACGTCACGAGTTGTGCCCGCAATAGAAGTAACTATAGCTTTATCCTCGTGAATAAGTGCATTTAATAAAGAAGACTTTCCAACATTAGGTTTACCAACAATAGCAATTTTAACACCTTCTTTATAAATTCGGTTTTTCTCACCATCTTTAATCAAAATTTCTATTTTTTCTAGGATTTTACCGCATTTTTCTAGAATTTCTTCCTTGCTTGTAATCTCAATATCTTCATATTCTGGATAATCAATATTTACTTCAATATGAGAAAGAATCTCGCCGATACTATCTTTAATTGGTCTAAATAATTTTGAAGTTTCGCCTGTTAAAGAAACCATTGAGAGATCTTTTGATTCAAGTGTTGTTGCATTAATCATGTCATTAATTGCTTCGGCTTGAACAAGGTCTATCTTGCCGTTCAAAAAGGCTCTAGAAGAGAATTCTCCATTTGTGGCCATTCTTGCCCCGTTTTTGAGCAAAACAGACATAATTTGATTAACAATCAACATTGACCCATGAGATATAATTTCAACAGAATTTTCGCCCGTAAAAGAATGAGGTGCGACATAAACAAGTAAAACGACTTGATCAATGTTTTTGTCACCATCTTTTATAAAACCGTAATGAATCCCTTTTTCTTTCTCTTTTGTTAAATCTTTTGTGAAAACATTTGAGACAACTTTAAAACAATCATCCCCAGACATTCTAATTATTGCTAAGGCTGATTTAGCAGCAGGAGTTGCCAACGCTACAATTGTCTCAAACATACTCTTTATAATGAAAATAGAGATTAAAATCTCTATTTTTCAACGTATTTAATTGTGACCGCTCTTCTACGACCTTCACCAGAAGATTCTGTTGTAATGTGTGAGAAATTTGACAACACATTATGAACGATTCTTCTTTCGTCTGATGGCATAGGATCGAGAACTACGTCAACATGTGTTTTTTGAACTTCTTTTGCGGTTCTTCGTGCTACACTTGCGACTCTCGCGTATTTATTATTCTTGTAATCGCCAACATCTAACAAAATTCTGAATCTTCTACGGAATTTTCCAGAAACTGCTAATCTTACGATTTCATTGAGAGCTTGAAGTGTAACACCATTCTTACCAATTAATACCGGATTGTGATCAGTATCAATTGTGATACGAATAATATCATCTTCTAAAGAAGCTTTTGTCTTAACTTCACCGATTCCTAATGATTCGATAACGTTTTTTACATATTCTTCTGCAAATTCAATTGCATCAGATAATTCATAAACTGCTATTGTAGCCTTCTTTGAAAGAAGACCTTTCTTTTCATTAGAAATAGTAAAGATAACGTCATTTTCATCAATACCAAGTTCTTCACTTGCTAATTTAACTGCTTCATCAACAGATTTTGCTGTGAATTCTTTCATAAACGCCTCCTACTTTTTCTTTTTGCCACCCGCAAAAACGACTTGAGTAAATACTGTTTGAATTAATGAGACAATAGCTCCAACAAACCAGTAAACACCCATTGCGGCTGGAAGTGTAAAGCCCATGACAATAATCATTGCTAGCATGACATATGAAACCATGTTTGCTGTTCTATTTTGTTGTTTTTGGGCAGGGTTTTTACCTAATCTTGCAACATCTTTAGTTTTTGCTTTTTGAATCCATTGTGGAACCTTCATAGCAAAGAATTGTCCGCCAGACATTAATAAAATTAATATTAATGCTGTCCACCAACCTGCAGCTACTTTTGGACCAACTTTTAATGTCTCCCAAATCGATGCTGATAAGTGAAGTCCTAAGAAGGAACCTGTTGATAAAACAGCAGATCCTGTCATAGCACCCCAAACACCAATAAAGACAGGGAATTGAATAATCAAAACTAAGAGTTGTGATAATGGATTAACTTTGTGTTTTTTATACAAACGCATTTGCTCTTCAGCAAGTCTTTGTTTTTGAGCTTGATTTGTGTTTGCGTTTGGATATTTTTGCTGAATTTTCGCCAATTCTGGTTGTAATTCAGTCATTTTTCTTTGTGCCATTGTAGATCTGAATGTGCACAAGAAAATAAACATTCTAACGATAACCGTTACTAAAAGAATCGATAAAATTTGAGGACCGCCTGTTTGGTATGCTGCGCTTATTTGTGCAGGTGATGCGTTTTTGCCGCCTGCAAATGCACGAGCGAAAGTATCAACTAACCAGGCAACTGGATAAACAATTAATCCTTCGATTAAGTGCCCGCCTTTTCCCCAAGCGTCTTTCCAAGTAACTTTTTCTAATTTAATAGAAACACCATTGTAGTTACCGTATTCTACTTCATCATAGACTGTAATACAGGAATGATTTTTACTGACTGCGGAATCAAGAGAGGAAAGATAATAATCTTCAAAATCTAATGAAGCGACATGAGAAAAATCATCATTTTGTCTTAATTTTCTATTAATTGCTTTGTAATTATCATATGAACCATTTGACTCAGTTCCATAGAATTTTAAATAGCCATAATCTTTTAAACAAGAAACTAAAGCTTCTTCATTTGGATTACTTAAGTCAATAATAGCATCTGCGTGATCTGTGTTATATTGAGTAACACATTGATTAAATACTTCTTTGTCAAAATCAATAAAATAATTGATTGACGGCACTGCAATCGATGAAGATTTCGCAGATGAGTAAATTTGGCCTATTAAACCTGTTCCAGGATATCCGGTGATGTTTCCATTGTCGTCTGTATTAGCTTTGATAACTTGACGAATTTTGCTTTCCCCAACCGGTTGATTGTAAAAAGCTTCGCGATCATCAAATTCAGATCCTTCTACTACAAATTGAGAAACACCAGGTTCTAATGCATAGGCAATTCTGCTCTTTTCTTTTGGTGTACAGAAGTTTGCTGTACAACCAGAAGCAAACAAAGCAACAGTAGCTAAACCTATAATTCCTAATGTTAATTTATTTCTTCTTTTCACGTATTTTTCCTACTTTACTAATTGTTGAATCTCAGATTTTATTTCCTCAAAATTGTCAATTTCGTAGTTTTTTCTAACAATTATTACAATGTCGATAGGTTCTTCGAAATTTGTGGATAACCCGATAGCGGCCCTAACTTGTCTTTTAATTCTGTTTCTAATAACGGCATTTCCTGTCTTTTTTGGAACAGAAATTCCAAATCTGGAATAGCCTAATTCATTTTCTAGTCTATATGATACAAAAAAACTAGTTTTTTTAACATTGGCCGCTTCTATAACTTTCTGAAATTCAGAATATTTTTTAATGCGATTTTTAACAATCATTAAAAATTAGATAGCGATTCTTGCTCTTCCTTTAGCTCTACGAGCTGCTAAGACTTTACGTCCACCAGCTGTTTTCATTCTTTGGCGGAAGCCATGTACATTGTGTCTATGTTTGTTTGATGGTTGAAATGTTCTTTTCATAACTGATCTCCTCTGTGCCTATTTCAGCACGCGTTAAAGATTATACATATGCACTCATACATAGTCAAAGATTATTTTGCGCGCAGGCTTGTCTACACGACCTTATTTAAAGAAATTCGTTAAGTTTACAAATTTTTTCCACATTTTTGTTCGATAAATGCTTAATTTTGTGTTGGTTTTCCACTTTATTTTTACTTATTCACATATTGTTTCTTAAATGTTAATAATTTTTGTGGATTTTAAAAAAATCGTAGTATTAATCGAAACTTTTTGATAATATGTTAGTGTCATTAATATCTGTATTGTGGATTAAATAAAACCGACTTATCCACATTATCCACACACACTAAAATTTCGATTTGTTAAATTTGTGGATAACTCAAATATATTCGATTAATTCTTATTAATTTTATATCAAATTTTGTGGATAACTTCTAAAACTCCAAAAAACTCATTGATATTTATTAAATAAATAGTATACTTATCGTCAAAATTAATAGGTGAACAAATATGAATGAAACGATTTCAGAATTACGCAGCTCTTGGCAAAGAATACAAAATGAATTAGCAAAGAGTATTGAAGATCGTCACTTTTTTGATGTTTACTTAGGAGAATCTTACATCCATTCGATAGAAAATGGAAAAATGACCGTTATTGTTGGCTCAAACTTAGCGGTTACTATTCTCAGCACTAAGTACACAACACAAATTGAAGACGCCGCAAAAGCTGTTTTAGGTATCCCTGTTAGGGTTACATTTAATATTAAAGAAAATATAAAAGTAAATACAGAAATTTCTGAAGCAAAAGAAACATTTTTTAAGAGCCAGATTATCAATCCTTCTTTAACATTTGATAGTTTCGTATCCGGCCCATCAAATTTGGAAGCAAAACAAGCAGCATTATACGTTGCGCAAAACCCAGGAAAAGGATTTAATCCTTTATTTATCTATTCAAACTCAGGTTTAGGCAAAACACACTTAATGCAAGCGATTGTAAATTATGTGCACGAAAATATGCCTGGCAAAAAGGCTCTTTATTGCGATTCAATCGACTTCTTTAATGAATTTGTTAGATTCCTTGGTGGAGAGCAAAAAGGAACTGCTTTTAAAGATTATTGCACTAGTTTTGATTTCTTCTTAATTGATGATATCCAAAACATTGCATCTAAAGAACAAACATTGGTTACTTTCTTTGAAATTTTTAATTCACTATATGCACAAGGAAAGCAAATTGTTATCACGAGTGATAAACACCCAGCAGAACTTAAGTCATTTGATGAGAGACTTAAATCAAGATTTGCTTCCGGCTTAACAATTACAATCAATCAACCAGATGTGCAAACTTGTGTTGCAATTCTAAAAAATAAAATTGAAAACAGTTTGCTAGACATCAACGCATTTGATCCGAAAGTATTAGATTTGATTGCTACAAACTTCTCAAAAAATATCAGAGACATAGATAACGCATTCAACAAACTCCTCTGGTATGTAACAAGTTTCCGTCCAACAAAGTATATTGATATGGAAATCGCCTACGAAGCTCTTCAATCTTTGATTGATGTAAAGCAATCTAAACAGAAATTAAATGAACAAAGAATCATTGCAGTAGTCGCTGATTACTACAACAAAACACCTTCTCAAATTACTTCAACTTCTAGACAAGGTGACTTAGTATTCGCAAGACATATTGCAATGTACTTGATAAGAAAAATGCTTGATACTCCATATACTAAAATTGGTATGGTGTTCGGAGGTAGAGATCACTCTACTGTTATGAACGGAGTTGAAAAGGTGGAAAAAGAGTTGAAAACTAATCCAAATATTGAACAAGTTATCAACGAGGTAAAATCACGTTTAAAAGCATAATCTTATATAAATACGTGTGCGCGAGCCAAAACGTGTGATAAAATATAATGTTATGCACTTATCCACATTATCCACACACCTAATAATATAAATAAATTTATAAAGGGAGAAATAAATAATATGAGATTCACAATTGATAAAGAAGCATTACTTAAAGGATTAACTTTAGTTAGCAAAGCAATTCCTCCAAAAGCAGAAATTCCTATCCTTGCAAATGTTAAATTAGCTATGACAGAAAAAGGATTAGAGATTACTGGTTCTGATAATAATATTACTATTTGTACAATCGTTCCTTTCATGATTGGTGAAAAGGAAATTATTCGTAATTCACAAGAAGGTGCTACATTAGTAGCAGCTAAAATTTTAAGTGAGGTTGTTCGTCACTTAGATGATGACACATGTACATTTGAATTAATCGATACATCAATCTTAAAAATCGAAGATTCAAAATCAAACTTCAAACTTAATTCCATCCGTGCTGAAGAATATCCAGAAATCGATTTATCTGTTTCTGGCGCATCATTAACTCTTCCTGGTAAAGATATCCAAACACTTGTTGATTCCACCGCTTTTGCAGCATCCGTGAAAGAAACAAGACCAATCTTAACTGCTGTCAACCTTGAAGCAGGCAATTTTAAACTAACCGCAACAGCTACTGATACAGCAAGATTAGCGAGAAAATCCATGGATATTGAGTCAGATGTTCGCTTTGTCGCCAACATTGCAGCGAAGAAATTAATCGACATTGTTCGCAGTTTTGAAGAAGAAGATGAAGTCACAATTGCAGTAAATGAAAAGAAAGCTGTTTTTGCATTTGGTAACTCAGTAATTTCCACTAGATTAACAAGTGGTGATTATCCAAATACGAAAAATATTTTCCCAAAATCATTCAATTACAGCCTTGAAGTTAATGCTCAAGAATTCCTTAAAGCTATGGAAAGAGTCTCCCTTTTATCCACTGAATATGAGGGTGTTGTGAAACTCATTATGGATCAAGATGAAGTTGAAATGATCTCAAGATCTTTGATGGTTGGTTCCGCAAACGAAAAACTTCAAGTTTTTCAATATGCTGGTGAACGCTTAGAAATCTCCTTCAAAGCATCGTTTGTTGCAGATGCAATTCGTGCATGTAGAAGCGAGGATGTGACCATTGCATTTGTAGGCGAAATGAAGCCATTTGTTGTTAGAAATGTCAAAGATGAATCCATCGAGATGTTAGTCACTCCATTGCGCTCATAAATAGCGAAAAACACATATTAAAAACATATTGGAATTTAAGGGAATTTAATATTCCCTTTTATTTTTATATATGTTAGAATATTCCTCGAGGACAAGAAAAACACTTTTTTATGAGTAAAAAAACGACCGAAATTACTATCAATACAGAGTACATAACTTTAGGTCAATTTCTCAAACTTGCGGATATTATTCAATCTGGTGGAGAAGCCAAATCGTTCTTGGCTCAAAATGAGGTTGAAATAGACGGAATATCTGACAATAGAAGAGGAAGAAAACTTAGAGGAGGAGAAATTATTGAAATTCTTGGTCAAAAATACGAGATCAAAAGATGATTGTTAAAAACCTTATCCTCAGGAATTTCCGAAATTATGACTATGCTAAGGTCGAATTTGATCCGAAGCTAAATGTCATTATTGGTGAAAATGCAGCCGGAAAGACAAATTTAGTTGAAGCAATATACTTTTTGTCTCTGGCTCGTTCGTTCAGAACTTCAGAAATTAGCGATTTAATCAAAAATAAGCGCCAATATAGCCAGATTGAAGCGTCTGTCGAGCAAGATACCATAACCAAAGATATCGTTGCTCTAATGACTTCTTCTAGCAAAAAGTTTATTTGTAACGAAAAACCAATTAGGAAAATATCCGATTTATCTAAACTAATAAACGTTATAGTCTTTGAACCGAAAGACACGCTTATGTTTAGTGATTCACCTTTGGTGAGACGAAATTACTTAGACATCAACTTATCTAAGAAATCTCCAGTATACCTAGAGAACTTAATGATGTTTGAGAAACTACTTAGAGAAAGGAACGCAATTTTAAAGAAGGATATAATTGATAAAATACAACTAAATGTTGTAACTGAACAAATGATTGAAGTTGAAGAAAGCATTTGTAAGTATCGTTCAGCCTATATCAACGAAATTAACAACATCCTTTCTCGGTTAATCACCAAACTTAAAGGTGAAAAAGAAACCGCCGAATTAGTTTACTTGCCGTTTATGAAATTAGATGGCGAGTTTAAATCTTCGTGCGCGCGTGCCTACGAGCATAATGTGGAAAGCGACATCAAACACAAGATGACACAAATCGGGATCCATAGGGAAGATATGAAACTCGTTCTTAATGGAAAAGATATCTCCCAGCAAGGTTCTCAAGGGGAAAACAGAATCGCTGTTATAGCCCTTAAATTAGCCCCATACTTCCTAATTGAAGATAAGGCTAAAAAACCAATCGTTATATTAGATGATGTAATGTCAGAACTAGATGATGATCACAAGAAACGATTATTAACGTTTATTAAAAACGAATTAGAACAGGTATTTATTACCACAACAAAAACAACAATCAAGGATGCCTCTATCTATGAGGTGTCAGAGCATATCATTACAAGGAGGAATGCTAAATGGTAGAACTAGATGAAAATGTCGAACTTAACGTAGACGCATCAAACGAAGATAAACCTGATGCTGATTATTCTGCTAAGGATCTTCAAGTTCTCGAAGGCCTTGAAGCTGTACGTAAACGTCCAGGTATGTACATTGGTACAACCGCAAGCGCAGGTCTTCATCACCTTGTTTGGGAAATCGTTGATAACTCTATCGACGAAGCCCTTGCAGGTTTCTGTGACAGAATTATTGTTACAATCAACAAAGGCGACACTATAACCGTCGATGATAATGGTCGTGGTGTTCCAGTCGACATCGTCGCAAAATCAGGCTTATCAGGCGTAGAAACCGTTTTTACGATACTTCACGCTGGTGGTAAGTTCGGTGAAACCGGTGGATATAAGGTTTCTGGCGGTTTACACGGTGTTGGTGCCTCTGTTGTTAACGCTTTATCAGAATGGCTCGAAGTAACCGTTAAAAAGAACGGAAAGGTCCATTACATAAAGTTTGGTCGTGGTGGAAAACCACTACAACATCTTGAAGTTATTGGTGATTGTGATCCAAAGGAATCTGGAACTGTTGTTACATTTAAACCAGATGACACCATCTTCACCGAAACAACAACATATAATTACGACATCATTTGTGACCACTTAAAACAAATGGCCTATCTTAACAAAGGTGTCAAAATTATCGTTGAAGATGATAGAGTTTCACCAAAATTAACTGAAACATATTGTTTTGAAGGCGGTATTAAAGAATACGTCCAAGCAATCAATTTCAATAAACGTCCAATTATGGAAGATGTTATTTATTGCGAAGGTCGTGGTAAATACATTGCTGGTGGAGAAGATAAAGGCCACATTTATTGTGAAGTTGCTATGCAATATAACGAAAGCTACAACCCAACAATCTTCTCATTTTGTAATAACATCCATACACACGAAGGTGGAACCCACGAAGAAGGTTTCAGACTCGCAATGCGTCGTGTCATGAATGATTACGCCAGAAAAGCCAAAATCTTAAAAGATGGTCAAGATGACCTTGAAACTTCAGATATTCTTGAAGGTTTAACTGCAATTATTTCAATTAAGCACCCAAACCCACAATATGAAGGACAAACAAAAACTAAATTAGGTAACTCCGAAGTTAGAAAGATTGTTTCTCAAGTTGTTGGTGACTCTTTAGAGAGGTTCTTAATGGAGAATCCAAAAGTTGCAGAAAACATTATTCAAAAATTAAGAATGGCCGCAACTGCTCGTATGGCAGCACGTGCCGCACAAGAATCAGTTCGTAGAAAAACTGGTCTTGAAGTTACTACACTTCCTGGAAAATTAGCAGACTGTTCAAGCAAAGACCCATCAAAATGCGAACTTTACATTGTTGAGGGTAACTCAGCTGGTGGTAGTGCTAAAAACGGACGTGATAGAGAAACTCAAGCAATTCTTCCTTTAAGAGGAAAAATCTTAAACGTTGAAAAAGCAACCCAAGAAAAAGCATTTGAAAATGCTGAAATTGGTAACATGATTGTCGCTATTGGAGCTGGTATTGATCCAGAATTCAATATCGAAAAAGCACGTTATCACAAGATTGTTATTATGACCGATGCTGATGTTGACGGATCTCACATTAGAATTTTACTTTTAACATTCTTCTTCAGATTTATGAAGGAACTTATTGAGGCAGGCTATGTTTACATAGCGCAACCACCTCTATTTAAAGTTGATTATCATGGTAAATCCTACTATGCATATAACGATGATCAACTCGAAATCATCAAGAAACAACTTAACCTTAAACCTGGATATCCATTCCAACGTTATAAAGGTCTTGGTGAAATGGATGCAGAACAACTTTGGGAAACCACAATGGATCCAAAGGCACGTAAGATGTTACGCGTTTCTATGTCCGATGCAATTGAAGCAGATAAAGTCTTTACTGACTTAATGGGCGATGAAGTTCTTCCAAGAAAAGAATTCATTGCTAAATATGCTAAGTTCGTTAAGAACTTAGATATCTAATGAAAGGAGAGTAAGAATATGGCAGATGAAAGAAAAGAAAACGAAGTTGTCGAAGAAGAACAACAAGAACAAGCCGCTCCTGAAATTCAAAGTGGTATTGCTGCTGGTCTTTCCGACACAGATTTATCTCAATTAGTCAGAGATTCATTCCTTGACTATGCAATGTCAGTTATCGTAGCTCGTGCTATTCCAGATGTCCGTGATGGCTGTAAGCCAGTTCATAGACGTGTTATTTATGGCATGCACGTAACAGGTATGTTCCCAGGTACTCCTTTCAAAAAGAGTGCTCGTATCGTTGGTGACGTCATGGGTAAATATCACCCACATGGCGATGCCGCAATTTATTCAACATTAGTTAGACTTGCTCAACCATTTGCAATGCGTTACACACTTGTCGATGGTCACGGTAACTTTGGCTCAGTTGATGGCGATGAACCAGCAGCTATGCGTTATACCGAAGCAAGAATGACAAAACTTGCAACCGAAATGGTTAGAGATCTCAACTGCAACACAGTTAATATGATTGATAACTACGACGGAACTGAAGTTGAACCAGAAGTTTTACCATCACGCTTCCCAAATATCCTTGTTAACGGAAGTAATGGTATTGCTGTTGGTATGGCAACTTATATTCCAACTCACAACTTAGGCGAAACTATCGATGCAGTTGTTGCAGTTGCAAGAAATCCTGAAATTACTCCTGTTGAGATTATGCAAGATTATTTGTTTGGTCCTGACTTCTCAACTGGTGCCACAATTTTAGGAAGAACTGGTATTAAAGACTACTTTGAAACAGGTACTGGTTCTATCGTTATTAGATCTAAAGCAGAGATTAAAGAAAACGAAAAAAGTGGCAAAAAACAGATAATTATTACAGAAATTCCATATCAAGTTAACAAAGCAAACATGATCGAATCAATGGCTCATTTAGTCAGAGATAAGGTTATTGATGGAATTACTGATATTCGTGATGAATCTTCAAAAGGTAACGTTAGAATTGTTATTGATGTTAGACACGATGCAATTCCAGAAGTTATTTTGAATCAACTTTATAAAATGACTCAGCTTCAAACAAGCATGGGTATTATTATGCTTTGCTTAGTTGATGGTGCTCCAAAGATTCTTCCAATTACCGAAATTCTTAAACACTATCTCGATTTCCAAGTAGAAGTTGTTGAAAGAAGAACAAAGTTCTTGCTTGCTAAAGATGAAGCAAGAGATCACATTGTGTGTGGTTTACTTAAAGCAATTGCAAACATTGATGAAATCGTTGAGACAATTAAGAAAAGCGCAACTCCAGAAGAAGCAACAAAGGCATTAATGTCTAAGTTCGGATTCTCTGAAGAACAAACCGCTGCTATCTTAGCAATGACCCTTCGTAGACTTACTGGTCTTGAAGAAGGAAAACTCGAAGACGAAAGAAAAGAATTAGAGGAAAATATCAACAAATACCACTATATTTTGGAATCTAGAGACCATATCGTTGATGTCGTTGTTCAAGAATTAATCGAAATCAAAGAAAAATATTCTGATGAACGTAAGACTGATATTTCTGATGAAGCTGCAACTATTGAAGATGAAGCTTTAATTCCACAAAAAGAAATCGTCATTACACTTTCAAAGAACAACTATGTTAAGAGAATGGAAGCAGATACTTTCCGTACTCAAAATAGAGGTGGCCGTGGTGTTAAAGGTGCTGCCTTACATGAAGAAGACGAAGTTGCAATTATGCACAAGACCAGAACACACGTTGACGTCTTATTCTTCTCCAATTTAGGTAGGGTTTATAAACTTAGAGGCTATCAAATTCCAGAAGGAAGTCGTGTTTCAAAAGGAATTCCAATTCAAAACTTACTTCCACTTGAAAAAGGCGAAAAGATTATGTCAATCATTTCAGTCTGGAATTATGAAGAAGGCAGATTCTTGTTCTTTGCTACAAAAGATGGTTTAGTAAAACGTACCTCAGTCAAAGAATTTGAATCAGTTCGTAAGAATGGTAAGATTGCAATTTCACTTCGTGAAAATGATTCCTTATTAGATGTTAAATACACTAAAGGAAGCGAAATTATCTGCCTTGCTTCAAGTAAAGGTAAACTTGTTAAGTTCAACGAAAACCAAGCAAGACCACTTGGTCGTACAGCCTCTGGTGTTAAAGGTATTGAACTTGACGACAACGCCCAAGTTATTGGCATGACAACCTCACTTGAAGGAAATTACATTCTTGTTATCACAACACGTGGTTTTGGCAAGATGAGCGAAATCTCTGAATACCGTGAAACAAAACGTGGTGCTAAAGGTGTTACAACAGTTAACGCAACAGTTAAGACTGGTAAACTTGTCGCGATGAGAGCAGTTAATGGTGATGAAGACTTAATGATGGTTACCAATAATGGTACAGTCATTAGAATTCCACTTGATCAAGTCAAGGTCGCACACCGCGTTACTCAAGGTGTTAAAGTCATTAGACTTGATGATGACAAGCAAAGAGTCTCTTCAATGACCGTTGTTCCTCACGAAGAGGAAGAGTTGAACGAAGAAGTAGTTGCTGAAGAAGCACCTGCTGAAAATGAATAAAATTCGCAGGAAATCCCGTGAATTTTGAGAGGTAAATATTATGTTAGATATTAAATTAATCCTTGAAAATCCTGATGCAATAGCAGCTAAACTTGCTAAGAAAGGTTGTATTGTTGATTTTGCTCCACTTATTGAATTAAACAAAAAACGTAAAGAGCTCCTTGTTTCAGTTGAGAATGCAAAAGCAGAAAGAAACAAACTTTCCGCTTCTGTTCCTCAAGTAAAGAAGGAAGGTGGAGATATTAATGCTATCTTCGCAAAGGTTAAGGAAATCGCTGCAAAGAGTGCTGCAGAGGAAGCTGAACTCGCAAAGATTGAAGAAGACATTAAGTCTTTCTTAATTCCTCTTCCAAATCTTCCAGATGATGATCTTCTCCCAGGCGGAAAAGAAAATAACAAAGTTATTCATGAATATGGAAAACCAGTTAAATTCGATTTTGAGGCAAAGAATCACGTCGATTTATGTGAATCCCTTGGTCTAATTGATTACGAACGTGGCGCAAAGATGAGCGGACATGGTTGTTGGGTTTATACAGGCCTTGGCGCACAACTTGAATGGGCATTACTTAACTATTTCGTTTCTGAACATTTAGCAGATGGATACACAATGATCCTTCCTCCACACTTATTAAACGAAGAAAGTGGTTATGTTGCAGGTCAGTTCCCAAAATTCAAGGATGATGTATTCTGGCTTAGCAATTCCGAACCAAAGAAGTTCATTCTTCCAACCGCTGAAACAGCTCTTGTTAATATGCATAGAAACGAAATCTTAGATGAAGACGAACTTCCAAAGAAATACTTTGCATATACACCATGCTATCGTAGAGAAGCAGGTACATATCGTACAGAAGAACGTGGTATGATTCGTGGCTATCAATTTAATAAAATAGAGATGTTCCAATACACCACAGAAGAAGGCGATATGCCAGCATTCGAAGAGCTTGTTACAAAAGCAATTAGATTACTTGATAAACTTGGCTTAACATTTAGAGTTTCTAAACTTGCAGCAGAAGATATTTCAGCATCAATGGCTAGAACATATGATATTGAGATTTACATTCCATCAATTGGAATCTATAAAGAAGTTTCTTCAGTCTCAACTGCTCATGATTATCAAGCAAGACGTGGAATGATTAGATATCGTGATAAAGCAACAGGCAAAACCAAATTTGCTAGAACTTTAAATGGTTCTGGTCTCGCCACATCACGTGTCTTCCCAGCATTGGTTGAACAAATGCAGCAACCAGATGGTTCAGTTAAAATTCCAGAAGTCTTAAGACCATGGATGGGCGGACTTGAATATATCAAACCTATAAAGAAATAAACAACTTAAAGATTAGGCGACATTTATTGTCGCTTTTTCTTTTACTTTGTTATAATAGTTGAGCCATCGCAATGGTCTACTACGAACCAGGTCAGGACAGGAATGGAGCAGCCTTAAGGAGATCAGGTCATGTGCGATGGTTTTGCATTTATGGATAATTTATTAGACGAGAAATTTATGGCTGAAGCATTAAAAGAAGCGGAAAAATCCGCAAATTTTGATGAAGTTCCTGTTGGAGCAGTCATTGTAAAAGATGGAAAAATAATTGCTCGTGGCCATAATTTAAGAGAAAGAAAAAACGATCCAACAGCCCATGCTGAAATTGTCGCAGTTCGCAAAGCTTGCAACAAACTCAAATCATGGAGACTCGAAGGTTGCACAATTTATGTAACTATCGAACCATGTTCAATGTGCGCAGGGACTCTTCTTTGGTCTAGAGTTGCTAGAATTGTTTATGGTGCTAAAGATCCTAAAGGCGGTGCTCTAGGTAGTAGTTACAACCTCTTTGAGGTTAAAAATATTAATCACCACCCAGAAATTACAGGCGGTGTTCTTGAAGAAAAATGTTCAACACTTATGACATCTTTCTTTAGAAGCAAAAGATAAATAATTTATACACTGTATATATAATTTTGATATACTTTATATGCAAAAGTTTACTTTTATTATTTCAGTATGTTTCACGTGTTAAAGAAGTTTAAAAAAGAAGTAAATAAAGAACATTTTCCTTTAGACTTGGAAAAAGGTTTAACAAGTCAACAGGTTCAGCAAAGAATTGATGATGGTCTTGTAAACAAGACAAAGAAACATGTTACTAAGTCTTATTTGAGAATTGTTTACGAAAATGTTTTTAACTTTTTCAACGTTCTTTTGTTTGCAATCACCGCTGCAATGATTGTTGCAAGAATACCAATTGAGAAATTCTTATTTGCAGGCATTTTGGTCCTTAATATAAGTATTGGTTTATATCAAGATATAAGAGCAAGAAAACTTATTGATAAATTAAAAGTCGTATCATCCGTTAAAGTTAATGTTTTAAGAGACGGCGAATTTAAAGAAATAAAAGCAAACGAAGTTGTCCTATCAGACATCATTGCCATTAAACAAGGAAACCAACTTGTATGTGATGGAACTATTGTTGATGGATTTGTCGAATTAAATGAATCCTTGTTAACGGGCGAATCAAAAAATATTTCAAAAACAATTAATGATGGAGTTTATTCTGGATCCTTTGTTTCAGCAGGGCGTGCATTATACCGTGTTGACCGTCTCGGAAAAGAAAATTATGCGGAAAAACTGCAACAAAATGCTAGTAAATTCAAACGCGTTAACTCAGAAATGCTTTTATCATTAAAGAAAATTTTCAAGATAATTGGCTTTGTTGTTGTCGCATTAGGTATTGCTCAAATAATCAAATATAGAAACGATTTAACAGACATTCATTCAGATGTATTTACTGAAACCATTTCTTCTATTTCAACATCTTTGGTTGGCATGACTCCTATTGGAATGTATCTTTTAACATCTGTTACTTTAGCTGTTGGTGTTATTCGTTTAGTTAGAAGAAATATGCTGACTCAGGACATGTATTGTATTGAGACTTTAGCAAGAGTAGACACTTTGTGTCTAGATAAGACCGGAACATTAACAGACGGAAATCTTAATGTTTTAAAAGTTGTAAGCACAAGTGACACAAGCGAAAAAGACTTGGCAAAAATAATAAAAACTTTAGTTGATGCAACAAAAGATGAAAACGCAACTGCAAGAGCAATTAAAAAGGAATTTGAAAATTTAAATAATTTTGATTCTTATTCAGCAATACCTTTCAATTCTGAAAGAAAATATTCTGCAGTCATGCTTGAAGATGGTCGTTCAATTGTAATGGGTGCTAGAGAATTTATTCCACACTCAAATAAAGAAGTAGACGAGATGTGCAGAGAATATGAAAAAGACGGAATGAGAGTTCTGGTTTTAGCTTTGCATTCACATGTCATAAGCATTGATGAAAAATTAGAAGAATCACAAGTAATTGGCTTTATTGTTTTACAAGATCATATCCGTGATGATGCGCCAGCAAACATCAAATGGTTTAAAGAAAACGGCGTAAATATACGCATAATTACGGGAGATAATCCAGAATCTGCAGCTGAAATTGCTCGTCGTGCAGGCATTGATAGAGCAGACAAATATATTTCTTTAGAAGGAATGTCTTTAGAAGAAGTTAGACATGTAACAAGAGAATACACAATCTTTGGTCGTGTTACTCCTGAACAAAAAGAAGTAATTATTGAAGCTCTAAAAGATGACGGACATACAGTCGCTATGACTGGAGATGGTGTTAATGACATTTTAGCGCTTCGTGTAGCCGATTGTTCAATTGCTATGGCCTCTGGTTCAGACGCTGCAAAAAACGTTGCTCATCTAGTTTCACTAGATTCTTCATTCTCTTCACTTCCAGATGTAGTAAGAGAAGGACGTAGAGTTATTAACAATTTGCAAAGAACAGTCTCTGTTTTCTTAATTAAAACAGTTTTTGCTGCGGTATTAACCTTCTTGTTCCTTGTTGGGGCATTCAAATTAAGCGCAAAATATCCATTCGATTTAGCGAACATGTATTTATGGGAAATACTTTGTATTGGAATCGGTTCATTATTCTTGTCACTGCAGCCAAACGATGAACAAATTAAATCAAAATTCCTAATGAACGTTGTCTTTAGAATAATTCCTGCTTCTACAGTTCAAATTGGATTAGTTGTTTTCTTCTTCCTTTATTGTAAAGATGCTACAGCGGCGCAGACTCTTTCTGTATTGGCATTCTCAATATTCAGTTTCGTAATTTTCATTCGTGTTTGTTTGCCATTTGATGTCTACAGAGTATTCTTGGTTGTTGGTCTAACATTTGTTGGTGTAATTGCAACTATTGCTGATATTTTTGCTAAGCAAATAGATTTCTTTGGTCTTACATATTCCATCTTTGATGGAAATTCTAAATACATATTAGCATTATGCATTTCATTACTTGTTGCCTTAGTAGCATACGGAGGTCTTTCTGTCGCTGCTTCTAAACTCCATAAGTACATAGATAAAAAACGAGAGGAAAGAAAATATGATTATTTCTAAAGAGGTCCAAGAAGCTTTAAAAAACAACCAACCAGTCGTTGCTCTTGAATCAACAATTATTTCACACGGAATGCCTTATCCAAAGAACGTCCAAACAGCATATCAAGTTGAAGATGAAATTAGAAAAAATGGCGGAATTCCCGCAACAATTGGAATAATTGATGGCGAACCAATTATTGGAATGAGCAAAGAACAAATAGAAGAATTTGGTAAAAGAAAAGGTGTAAAAAAGGCATCTAGAAGAGATTTACCAATTATCTTTGCTAACAAAGAATGGGGCGCTACAACTGTTGCTGCAACAATGATCCTAGCAAATATGGCTGGTATCGAAGTATTTGTTACAGGTGGAGTTGGCGGAGCTCATAGAGGAGCAGAAAAGAATTTTGACATTTCTGCAGATTTAGAAGAACTTGGGAAAACAAACGTAACTGTTGTTTCAGCAGGCGTAAAAGCAATTTTAGATTTGAATCTAACATTAGAGATTTTAGAAACAAAAGGGGTCCCTGTTCTTTCTTATGGAACAGACGAGTTCGCAGATTTCTATACAAGACATTCTGGTATTAAGATGGAAAATGTTGTGAATTCTCCTTTGGAGGTTGCAAAAATTATCAAAGCGAAACGTGATAATAACCTTGATGGCGGTATTTTGGTTGCAAACCCAATTCCAGAAGAATTTGCTATGGATCCAGTTGTTATTAATAAAGCAATTGAAAAAGCTTTAAAAATGGCTGACGAAGCACATGTTAAAGGAAAAGAAATTACACCATTCTTACTTAAAACAATTGTTGATTTAACTGGCGGTGACTCTTTAGAGTCAAATATTAAATTAGTTTTAAATAATGCTAAATTAGGAGCACAAATTGCTAAAGAACTTTGTAATTTATGAAAACTGAACAAATATTTCAAGAAGGATTAAAAACACTGCTTAAGCAGAAACCTCTTGATGAGATTAATGTAATTATGCTGTGCGATTTTGTTAAATCGAATCGTCAAACTTTTTACTATCACTTTAGAGATATTTCTGATGTAGTGGATTCAACATTTTTGAAAACAAAAGTTGGATACGGAAAAAAGTTTTTAGATTACGAACCAGTCTTAAAGGAAATGATTAGTTATATAAGTGAAAACTACCAATACGTTTCATCTATTAATAAGTCATATGCATCTGATAAGTTGTATTCATTTTTCTTCTCCTATTTTTATCTTAAAGTAGGAAATTTATTGAAAAATCACGGGTATTCTGGTCAAGAGATTGTAAGATACATATCAGTATTGTCTGCTCAAGAACTTATCTTCTGGATCTCGAATAAAAGGTCAGAGAAGAACGCTTCGCTTATTAAAAGACTAAACACAATTTGGAGATATTTAGTCACACAATATCAATCAGATATAAAGAGAGTTTATTAGGAGAATAAAGTTATGCGAAAAGAAGAAATTAGAGGATTAATTATTTATTCACTTTTAATTGTTGCGGCACTTGTTGTCGGTTTCACAGTCATTAAACCAGCTATGGAATATTTCGGTCCAGAAAAGATGAGTGACTTCGGTTTTATTATTGTTATTCTTATTGTTGCATATCTATTTAATGCAATTGCTTTAGAAGTCTTACACGTATTAGGAACAATTTTTGGAGGTTACAAAGTAACCTCATTCAACGTTTTAGGCATTTGTATTTATAAAACAGTTGATAAATGGAAATTTGGAATAAGAGATTTTAATGGAATTAGTGGCGAAACAAAAATGGCCCCTAAGAAAGAAAAAACAAATAGTAATTTACCAGTCTGGTTTCCAATTTTTGGCTATGCTGCAGAACTCGCCACGTGCATTGTTGTTGCAAGCATAATTAGATCTACTCCGAACCCAGAAAATGGATGGCTTAGACCAGCAGCATTAATGTTTGTTTTAATTTCATCAATGATTGCATTCTATAATTTGGTTCCTGTCAAATTAGATTCAATGACAGACGGTTACAAAATTCGATTATTCACAAAGCCAGTAAATGTTGAAGCGTATAACAAAATGTTAGCCATTCAAGAAGAGCAAAGATTAGGAAAAACTGTGGAAAATGTGCCAGTTTTTGATGAAATCACTGAATATACAGCGGAAATCAACATGCTTGCAATGTACAAATATTTAGAAGACGAAAAGTTTGATGAAGCAGCAAAAATAGTTGATCAGTTACTTGAACATAAAAATGTATTAAATATTAATGAATATAACAGGCTCATTGCACAGAAGGTTTATTTAGCCATTCTTTTAAATCCAATAGATGAAGCAAAGAAACTTTATGATGAAATATGCCCAATTGAGATAAGAAGATTTATGGCAAATGATATATCAATGCCATCAATTCGAGCCTATATTCTAATTGCAGGCATGATTGAGGGATCAGAAAGTGAAGTACAATTTGCTAAATCTAAGGTTGAAAAGGCAAAAAAGAGAGCACTTGCTTCTCAAATTAAAGCAGAAGAAAAGCTATTAGAAAAAGCCCTTAATTATGTATATGAAAATCACCCTAAATGGGCAGAAGAAAAAGCCACTGAATAATCAGTGGCTTCTTTTTTTGAATTAATCTTTTTCCTCGTACCTTGGGTTATCTTCCCTTGCATAGTCTTCGTAGATTTCATTTTTCTTTTCTACGTGAGGCTTTGTGGCACAAGGATGTTCGCCTTCTTTAGGCTCTTTTGCGAGTGTAGATGAATCATCTAGGAAATCATTAACATCTAAATTGAAATAATTGCATAACCACACAACATCTTTTGGAGTTGGTGCTAGATGAGCTTTTCTCCATTTCTTTAGAACACTAATTTTTATTCTAAAGCGAGAGCAGAAAGCAAAATCACTTAAATGAAGCTGTTTTTCAATAAATGCTATTTTTTCCAGGAATTTCATCCTATTTCTTTGCTTTTAAAAGATCTCTAATTTCAGCAAGTAATTCTTCGGAAGTTGGTTTTGGTGCACCTTCTTCAGCTGGTGCTGGTCTCTCTTCTGGGTGTTTTTGATAATAAGCTTCTTTAACTTTAGCTTCGAGTGCGGCTTTCTTCTTTTGAGCTGTGTTTACAACTTTGACGATAATGAAGAGGACAATTGCAATAATAATAAAGCTAATAACAGCTGTAATGAATGCACCCCAGTTAAGTACAGGAGCAGTTGTGAAAACATATCTACCACCAAACTTATTGTACATGCTAGCTCCAATAGCTGGGCTATCTTTGAATACTTCTAAGTATTCATCGATTGACATTTCGAGTTTGGCATTGGCGAAAGTTTTTTGAACTTCTGCTAAAGCACTTTTGGCTGTTGGGGTATGAATGAC
>JAEEGK010007333.1_pt1 | contig 26306 bp, 21 predicted proteins | sample 8958771 | NCBI WGS metagenome assembly JAEEGK01 (sample SAMN16246547, study PRJNA631951) | gut metagenome | biome: gut microbiome; feature: rumen; material: SC-attached | host: Bos | place: Iran: Karaj | collected 2018-10 | reverse complement strand
CATTTTCTTACGGTCTTTAGGATTGCGACCTATAGGTGCGTCTATAGTACCTTCTTCATCTTTAAAATTTCCAACTACAATTCCCTTGTAAATACGATTTACCGAATGAACTTTAATTTGAGCCGCAATATCATTATGAGCCTTATCGTTTTTGCATATTAATAGTGAACCTGTTGTATTCATATCAATGCGATGAACAATGCCAGGACGAATCTCTCCATTAATACCAGAAAGAGAATCCTTACAGTGATACATCAAAGCGTTAACCAATGTTCCAGTGTAATGACCAGGAGCCGGATGAACAACCATGCCCTTTGGCTTGTTAACTACAATGACATCATCATCCTCGTAAAGGATATCAATTGGAATATCTTCGGGCAGAATATCGATTTCCTTTACAGGCTCTATCGTAATTACGATTTCATCACCAAGCTTAGTTTGATATTTACTTTTAACGACTTTCCCGTTAACTAAAACAAGGCCATTATCAATTGCTTTCTGATAATGGCTTCGTGACTTTTCTGGCAATGCAGATGCTAAATATTTATCAATTCTAATGCCTTCCTCAGAAGGTTCTTCAATCACGATTGAATATTCATCCATTTCGCTTTACCTTTAAGTTATTTTTAATCTCATCTAAATCCTCATCTTTATAATAAAACAAAATAAGAATTAAAAGGAAAAATATTGCAACTGTAACATAAATGTCCGCAACATTAAACACAGGAAAATCTATCAACGAAAAATAGATAAAATCAACAACATAGTTATTTGAAACACGGTCAATATAATTACCTATTGCCCCTGCAGACAAAAATATAATAATATAATCTAGATATAAGAATTTCTTTTGTGCAGGCATTCTAAAAAGTATTATTAAAAGTAAAATTAATAATACAGGCGTTAGTGCAAAAAACAAGACTTGCTGACCTTCCAGCAAAGAAAATGCAGCCCCAGTATTCTCAAGATAATGAAGCTGTAAAACACCAGGTATAAGCTTTATATCTGCCTTGTTCATCAAATTATCAATTGCATATTGCTTGGTAATCTGGTCTAAATTGACTAATACTGCAATTATTAAAATGGCATATATCATTGAGATAGATCGTCTAACTTTGTAAAACATTAATCCAGCACCTTTTCTATAGCTTCAATTAAATCGTCATCAGTAAAATCTAAATAAGAATCAGCCTCGCCGATTGCTTTTAATACAGTAAACTTAACCTTGGAACCTTGCATCTTTTTGTCGGACTTGGATGCCTCTAAAACTTGCTCCTTAGTCATACCAGAAATCTTAGTTGGAAGACCATATAATACGCAAGTTTCAGTAATATCATTGGCCTCGTCCTCAGTGATATATCCAAGCTTTGTAGATAAAAAGCTAGCGCAAATCATACCAAGACCAACACACTGACCATGACCTGTTGTAAAGTTGCAAAGCTTTTCAATAGCATGGCCAAGAGTATGTCCAAAATTAAGATAAGCTCGAATGCCTTGCTCCTTAGGATCCACCTCAACAACGTGACCCTTGATACTGCAGCACTTGTAAACACAGTACTCCAAGGTATCGTAATCCTTGGCTTTAAGCTTTTCTGAATTGTCCTTTAACCACAGGTAAAAGTCCTTATCAGCTATAAGACCACTTTTGATTACCTCGCCCATACCGCAGGTAAAATTGTAATCATCAAGAGTATCTAATGTGCCAATATTCATATATACAAGCTTTGGCATATAGAAAGCACCAACCATGTTCTTGTAGCGATTAAAATCTACACCGGTCTTTCCACCAACTGAACTATCAACCTGTGAAAGCAAGGTAGTAGGCACCTGAATAAAATCTATGCCACGTAAAAAAGTGCTGGCAGCAAAACCAGTCAAATCTCCTACTACTCCTCCACCGAGTGCTACAAGTAGTGATTTTCTGGTGAATTTCTTAATAATTAAATGTTCATATAATATACTTACTGTGTCCAGATTTTTAGACTCTTCGCCAGCTGGGAAGCTAAATGATGTTACAGAACTACCAGTCTGCTTGAAAATATCTACAATCTCAGTAAGAAAATGTCCTGCCACAGTAGAATCTGTAACTATACAGATAGAATCATACTGTTTGTTGACCTTTTCATTAAAAATAGTAAGTAAATCATCAAAATTAGGCCTTAAACAGATGCTGTAGCAAGGCTTTCCTTCGTAGTTTATAAGTAATTCTTTAGCCATATTCTCTCCTGTAGTCTCTAATTGTTAGTAATAGTTCTCCCATGTATATAATTACACAGAAAAAGAAAAGCACCAGATAAAATCTGGTGCTAATAGTTTAATTAAAATCCGGTTTGAATTCCAGTGAAATCAAACGCATCAACGATTCCTGCTAAATCACCAGACAACTCAACTCCTGCAGGTGTAATGATAAAGATGTAATCCTCGATTCGCTGTAGGTTACCATCAATAGCATAGCAAGTACCGCATGTAAAATCGATTATACGCTGAGCTACTCCTAAATCTAAACCTTTCATGTTTAGAAGGACAGTTCTATCAGCTAAAAGTGTCTCTGATATTTCGCGAGCATCTTCAAATGAAGATGGCTTAATAACACATACCTCCATAACAGTTCCTTTCCCTTTACCTCGCATTGGTGTAATCTTTGGCGCTGGCTTAGATGCTCTTGGCTCTCTATCAGAAGGCTTGTTTAAAATAGGACGTCTTTCCTCATCGTTGTTCTTTGAGAACTTGTTGAAGAAGGATCCGCGTTCCTCTTCATCATATAATTCGTCGTCTTCGTAATCGTCGTAGTCGTCGCTAAGATGCATTGCGTCAAGCATTCTTTCAAACATAACAACACTCCTTTTTTACTACTCTTATATATTATAGTTTCTTTGTCCAAATATAGCGGTGCCAACCCTTACATGAGTAGCGCCTTCTTCTATGGCGACCTCAAAATCATTAGTCATACCCATAGATATAATTCTCATATCTACATTATCAATGTTTTCCTTCTGTATGTCAACCGATAAATCCTTTATTTTGTGAAAAATTGCTCGATTTTCTTCAGAAACCACTACATTTGGTGCTATAGTCATCAATCCCATGATGTGAACAGCGTCCAAATGAGAAATTTCTTCGCAAAGCTGCTTTGCCTCTTCTAATCTAACACCAAACTTGGTTGCTTCGTTTGCTGCATTGACTTCGATAAGAATGTTGGCAACGACGCCCTTCTTTTTGGCCTGGATATTAATTTCCTCAGCTAATCTATAGCTATCAACAGAGTGAATAAGCTTTACCTTATCAACGATATATTTAACCTTATTGCGCTGTAAATGACCGATTAAATGCCAATTAATGTCATCAGCCATCTCAGGAATCTTGCCAGTAAGCTCCTGAACCTTATTCTCGCCAAATTCGCGAATGCCAGCATCGTAAATAACCTGTAAATCCTCTACAGGCTTGGTCTTGCTGACAGCAATTAAGGTAACCTCGCTTCTATCACGACCTGCTCTCTTGCAGGCAGCAGCTACTCGCTCTTCTACGCTTGCTAAATTGGTTTTAAGTTCTTCACTTCTCATTTTATTTCTCCTCTAGCTAATTTATAATTGAGTTTTCCTGGACATCATTGCCCTGCAAAACGATATGATCATACATAGAAATACCATACTTGGTTCCTGTTTTGATTATTGAATAATCGTTGTTTTGGTATATAACCTCAATCTGTTTAAAGACTGCATAACCCTTATTTACGTTGTAAACACCCTGTAGCTTGCCCATATCAGTGCCCACCACATAAAGCTCATTAGAATTAGGCTTAACAAGCTTATCGCCGCGCTTGACGTTGGTGCCGTCTATATAAAGGAAATCGTCGGTCTCGTAGTAAATTGTTGGCTGAATATATTTGTTATCTGAGCCTGTCTTAAGAACGAAGCCCAATTCATCATCATTGTTTCCCTGCATAGAATATGACTTAGGAATTGTAAAGAATTCCTTTTCTACAATTGATGAATTAGGTATCTTGAGGCCTGATGTATTGTTGTCAATAAGCTTAATATGCACATATCTGGAATCTGCATATCTATCCATGGAATCATCCAAAGAAAGTATCAGGTAATACTTGCCTGCCTGCTCTCTAAAGCTGATTGTAGCCCAGGTTTCAACCTCGTCCTCAAGGAATCGAATCTTAAGGTAGGTTTCCTCCTGAAGGGAATCGTATAACCCCTTATCAACCTCGCAAACAAGCTCCCAATGGTCTGAGGTAATTAACTTATAAACCGGCTGTCCTGCCTGTATATTCTCCTGTGCCTTAAGGTTGGTAGCTGAATACTTGGAAAAATCCAAGCTCTCTGCAACAAAAGAATCTACTGTAATATCCTCTAACCCATCAATGGAATAAACCACAAGTCCAGGTGAAGGCGCGTTATAAATAGCAAATGTACCGGAGTTGATGGCATCAGACAGAGAATCTCCCATATTTTCCATGGCAGAAACTGTATAAAGCTGCTCAACCTGGGATACAAGCTCGTTTTTGAAGCCATAGACCTTGTTAAAGGTAACGTTATTGTAATCTACAACATAGTTGGATACATTGGTCTGAATCTTGGCGTAATCATCTTCACTAAGCTGGTTGGATGAGTTCTCGCCAGCCTTAGCCAGAGATGATAATATCTCACCAGATGTGTCAAGAGCATATATCTTGGTTTTGGCTCCTACACGACCAAAATTCTCAGCTATATAAAGAATATCTCCATTGTTTTCGGCGTTAACAACCTGCTCCTGACGAATGGCCAGGGCGTTGTACTCCAAATTGGAAGAAATAGAGCCCTGTGACACCTCATAAATGGTAGTATTGTCAGCTGTAATATAAGTATACAAATGGTAAATTACATAGATAAATATTACGCCTATTATGATAAAACCAATAGAAATGTGATATTGCTTAGGATATTTAATTATTTGTTTTTCATAGGTATTGGTTGTTTTTCTCTTCATAAAATTAAGTGTTTGCACTACAATATTGCAAGAAAAAGGGACACTAAATGTGCCCCTTTAATTACTATAATGAAATTACAATTTTGCCTTTAGCACTTTCTGGCAAATCCTTTTCGTTTTTACTAACCGAGAGTACGAATTTAACGTCGAACATGTTGCAAATTTTATCAAGCTTATCAAGGGCTACTGTAACGCCTTCATTGGTATCTGCATAAGATACTGTAAGGAAACTGTCAAGAAAAACTTCCTGTATGTCAGAATTCTGAGAAAGCACGCCGCTTAGGAAGCCAAGGAACTCATCTGTAGATTCGATTGGATAATCCCCCATATTAATCAAACGAATCTTGGAATCGAGCTCATACATGTGTTTCGTGTTTTTGTCGATGTATACTATCGAACCATCGACTTTTTGAATGTCACTATTAACTTTGTCTAGTAAGTATTTAGTTTTGCCTTTGCCCTTTTCGCCTGAAATTATCTCCACCATGTCAAAATACCTCCCTTGAATTATTATATATTTATCATAGCATATCGCTATTAAAACCTAAATATAAAAAACAACTTATATACAATAATTACTCAATATTTCATTCATTAACAAGTAAAGATTTGAACGACAATCAGCATTATAGACAATTGAAATAATTCTGTCGTGCTCCTCGTTTTCTGAAAGAAGCACAAGGCAATAGCCTGCGGCACCAGTTGTACCTGTTTTGCCACCTAAAATGGTAAAGCCTACAGGAGTCTTGACCTTGCCACTGTGGTACTGAGTGGTTGTGCCCCACTCTACCGTCTTGGTCTGGCCACCACTGGTGTAGTTGGCTGTATATGTATCTGAAGTGAAAATCCTGTAGAAATCTTCATTTTGAATTGCTGCATTAAGGATTAAATACATATCATAAACGGTGGTGTAATGATTTTCGTCATGTAAGCCGTTAGATGTTATGAAGTTGGAATTGGTAGCCCCAAGGGATCTGGCTGTTTCATTCATAACATTTGCAAAGGACGCCTCATCTCCGCTTATGCCCTCGGCAATGGCAACAGCTGCGTCATTACCTGAGCGTAACATCAATCCATAAAGCAAATCTCTAAGGGAAATTACATCTCCCTCTTTTAAATCTATTACAGACGAATCGCTTGCCTGATCAACAGCATTGGCACTGACTGTGTAGTAGTCATCCAGGTTGCCCTTGGTGCAGGCAATGTAGCAAGTAAGAATCTTGGTTGTGGAAGCAGGATACATCTTTTCGTGCATGCTTTGTGCGTAAACAACAGACTGCTTGTCTATATTGAAAGCACCTGCTCCGCTTGCCACCTGTGAATCTATATTGGATATGCCTAAATCATCTGTGCCTGCGACACATAAATCCTTTGCAAAAAAGTCTACATTGGAACTTGAGCCACCGCTTGTGATTCCGTAAACATAGGATGTATCGTAGACATTGTATTTTGTAACATCGCTGCTATCCTTGCCGCATCCGACCAAATTGAAGGATAAAGCCAGGATAGTAATAAAAGACAATAGTTTATTTATACATTTCACGCCATTCAAGGTCCCCTCTGTCCAGTGATTTGATAAGTAACTCTGCTGTTGCAAGATTAGTTGCAAGAGGAATATTGTTTGCATCACATATTCTTACAATATTGTTGACATCTGGCTCGTGAGACTTAACAGTAAGAGGGTCTCTTAAAAATATAACCAAATCAATTTCATTTTGCTCAATCTGAGCGCCTAACTGCTGTGTACCGCCAAGATGACCTGCCAAATACTTGTGTACACTGAGATTGGTAACTTCTTCAACAAGTCTACCAGTTGTTCCAGTTGCGAATATTTCGTTCTTGCTGAGGATACCTCTGTAAGCTATGCAGAAATTCTGCATAAGCTTCTTTTTCGAATCGTGTGCAACTAAACCAATGTTCATTTAAAATAGCCTCCCATTAATATTTTTTGATTGAAGACCAACATTTAACACTATACCTACTCCAAAATAAATTGTAACCAGTGAAGTTAATCCGTAGCTGACAAAAGGAAGTGGAATTCCTGTATTTGGCATCAATCCGGTAACAACGCAAATATTAACAAAGCTCTGGAAACCAATAAGTGTCGCCATACCGATACATATAAGCTTGCCAGCAATATCCTTTGCTCTTCTTGCGATAAGTAAAATTTCGATTGCAATAAAGAATACCAGAGCAATAATCAAAACAGAACCAACAAAACCAAGCTCCTCTCCTGCTACCGCAAAGATAAAGTCGGTATGAGGCTCGGCAATATAGTTACCATTTTTAACTGAGTCAACAGCGTTGTTGCCAAGGCCCTTGCCGAAAAACTGACCTGAACCAATAGCCATGATAGAATTCTGCTGTTGCCATGAGCTCTCGGGATACTGGTCTGGCTTAAGCCAAGCCATGATACGCTTTCCCTGATATTCCTTTAATATGGTCTGTCCATCCCTTGAAACAAGGAACAAGAACAAAGCAGCCGACGGAACAGATACACCAAGTACTATTCCTACTAATTTATAACTTAATCCTACTACAAACATCATAACACAAATAATCATCATTGTGACCACTGTAGTAGATAAATCTGGCTCTTTTACAATCAAAAGTAATGGAATTGCAGATAAAAACATGGTTAAGGCGATAATTTTAGGCTTATTAATATCGTCCTCGTGCATGGTGAAAAACCAGGCAAAGAATAATATCAGCAAAATCTTGGACAACTCAGAAGGCTGAAATCTAATAATACTGATATCAATCCAACGTCTGGAACCATTAGTTGGGCCATTACCAAGTAAAAATACAGATAAAAGTAAAGCATTTACAAGACCGTAGTAAATCCAATGGAAATGCAAAATAAAATCGTAATCAACCAGTGCCATTGTACCCATGACAATAACACCTAAAATCATACCGATAATCTGCTTTTGCTGATTGGACTCGTTGGCACTGCCGATAACGAAAATACCGATAATTGTAAGTGCAATAACAGCTATTATTAACTTGATATCAAGATTTTTAAACTTATAATTGTGAAACATTATTTTATCCTTTTTAATAAACCACTGCTAAGAGGCTCGCAAAGTAACTCCTTGTTCCAAACAGATACACCAACTGGCTCCTCCTGGTTTCGATGAACTCTGAGAGACCACTTTTCCTGCATCTTGATTTCTCCTGTGATGGTACCGATGTGGACATCTTTGGAGGTAAGCTCACCAGCCACAATATAGCAGCCAGTGTTATCTGGAAAGCCTGCAAAAGCATGACCTGCCAAATTGCCAAGAACAATGATGTTACCCTTAGCCTGAATAGTTGCCTTGGACTTCACATCACCAAGGACAATTACACTTGAATCAGAAGTAACTATGTCATCCTTGTAGATACTGCCTCGGATGATTTTGGCGTTTTCAAAAATGTCATCCTTGTAGAATCTGTCTACCTGGCCAAGCATTCTGGTATCTTTGTATTCATTGTTTTCGTGTAAAAGTATAACCTTTATCTTGGAGTTGAGCTCAATAGCCTGAATAATAACAAGCCCCTCTTCTGATGTAAGCTCTCTTCCAAAGGTTTCAAGTATCATGGATGCCTCACCAAAAAAATCTGATGACTGAGCAAATTTCTTGCAGACAGCTCTAACCAAATCCTCAAAAGGAATGGTTGCATCTAATTGTAATGACAATCCATGTTTATTGCTTTTTAAGATAACTGGATCGTTACTCATAATCTATTATCCCCTTAATCTGTAAATTCATCACCTGAATCTGAAACTACGCTAGCTTCACCGCTAAGCAGGTCTTCTGTAACACCAACACCAAAGTAATATGAAAGAATATCCTTTGATACTGCAGCCGCATTATGTGATGTATAACCATAAGCAATACGGGTTGCAATTGAAACCTCAGGATTTTCATAAGGTGCAAATCCGATAAATAACGCGTGGTTAGGTCGAGTCTTGGACTCCTGAGCGGTACCTGTCTTACCTGCTACATTTACCTCGAAATTGTCGTAGGAAGAAAGGTTCTCAACAACCATTCTCATACCATGATGAATTGCGTTCCATTCCTCGGTATTTAATACATCAACCTTGTTCTTTTCTGTTGGACCGTAGCTTTCAATTACGTTACCGTCAGAATCCTGAACGTGGTCAAGTAAAGAAAGATTGTAAACGTTACCTCTGTTGGCAATTGCAGTAACATAACGTGCCAAAGCAACTGTTGTAAAGTTGTGGTTTGACTGACCCATTGCTGCTGTAACAGGGTATTCATCTGCGATAGATGGTGTATTTTCTTCTATTTCTATGCCGGTCTTTTCTCCAAGACCATACATAGAAGCATACTCACTAATCTTTTTGATACCGGCATCCTCATTGTAGTTTTCGCCGCCAGATAATCTCCAACCCACTTCATTGAAGAAGTAGTTACAAGAATCTCTAAGAGCTTCAGAAACATTGACGCTACCGTGGTTGCCAGGATAAATCCAACATTTGATTTTGTTGTTTGCCTTAGTGAATATACCCTGATCCTCGATTTCGGATGTGGTGGTAATAACATTTTCATTGAGACCGGCTGTGGCACTGACAATCTTGAAAGTAGAACCGGGAGCCGTTCTCTGCTGTGTAGCATAATTATACAATGGATTAGACGCATTGTGAGTAAGGTAATCATAGTAATCAGCATCAACAGAGTTAGCCAACTTGTTGTTGTCGTAGCCAGGATATGTAACCATGGCAAGAATCTCACCTGTCTTGGTATCCATAATTACAGTGGAACCAGAGCATGGATCCAAAGCAATTTGGCCTGGTGTAATCTCAAGGGACTTAATCTTGTTGCGCATGAAATCAAAGCCTGTCAATGCACCGCTTGCAAGCCTTGAATATGTATCCTCGTCCTCTTCGAGAACACCCTGATCATATAAAATCATACAAAGTTGTGCACCAGAAATATTGTCATCCAAAAGCATGTACTTATATAGTAAACGCTGGAAGCCGATGTCATCCACTAGTTTTTCTGACAAATAATCAATTAAATCATTGTAAAGCTCAGCTGTATCTGCATACTTGGTCTCAGTCTCATATTTAGTAATATCAATCCAGTTGTGCTCAAGGGCATAAATCAAGTATTTATTAACCGGCATCTGCTCCTGAGTCCAGCTAATCTGTGTCTCAGAGGATGGGTCAATAGCAGAAGCATCAAAAATACCTGTGCTCTTAAGGTAGGTAACAATATATGTAGAGTAAGCCTGATATTCCTTAGGCAAATCCGCATAGATCGTCTCATTGCTGCTCTTAAGCTGAGACTTAAGAGTTGAAAGAACAGACTTCTCCTTTGACTTATAAGCCTTTAAAACAGCCTTTTCTGTGGAGGTTGCATCACTATCCTCAAAAGAGCTGATATCAATAATTCCGTTTTTAATCAGCGAATAATAAACATCGTAAATAGGCACACGTACATCTGAGTTGGTGGCATCATACTCCTTGGCATTGATTATCTTGGAGTAAAGGATACCGGCAATCTCCTGCTCTAGAAGAATGTAGGCTGCCTTTTGTAAATCTGCATCAATAGAAAGATATACATCATTTCCTGAAACAGCTGCCACGTAATCCTTCTTTTTGATGATGTTACCCATACTATCAACGTATAATGACTCATGCCCCTTTGAACCGGCAAGGTAAGAATTCATCTCTTTTTCGATTCCGGACTTACCGATTATGTCATTAGCCTCAACGGTATCATCTTTTCTTGATAATTCCTGATATTCTTTAGGTGAAATCTGACCTGTATAACCAATAATGTGAGCAAAGTATTCACTGTCATTGTATTTACGAAGTGACTTTTGCTCTATATTTACACCTACAAGCTCGTTGAGATTTTCCTTGATAAAGGCAACTGATTCAAGTGAAATATCAGATGCAATTACAGTGGAAATATACTTCTTGTAGGAATTACGTCCCATGTTGTAGCGCACAACAAGAATCTTGTATCTAAGAGCCTTATCGTACTTGTTGGAAATGTTGTATACTCTCTCGCCGGATAAGTAGTCAACAATCTGATCCGGTGATGCTGTAGCCTCGTCATACCCAAGCTTTTCGTTGTAACCTAAGTCGTCTGGACTTGCATGATCAAAAACATCTGCTCTAAATCTCTGAAGATTGGACTTTGAGTACATGAACTGGAAGTTACCAGACTTATCCATATAAATACCAAAATTGTTATCAATACTATCACCGTTTTTCTCAAGCTTTCGAATGATAGTAGCTATTTCTTTATTAAGTTTTTCCTGCTTTTCTGTCTTGGAACTATATTTGCCTGCATCCTGAATGGTTACGGCATATACAAGCTTGTTTTCTGCAAGAGGATTGCCGTTTCTATCGTAGATGTTTCCGCGAGTAGCCGGAATAGTTTCTGTTTTTTCCAGCTTGAGATTGTAGTTATCCTGGAAATCATTACCGCGGATAATCTGTAAGTAAAAAAGACGTGACACAAGAACAGCAGCAAAGAAAATCATTACTGCTGAAACTACTTTAGTTCGTGATGAAAATTTATTTCTAAAAAAGTCCTTAATAATATCCAATTCTATCAGAACCTTTCTTTTCCAGTTTTTCCATAAGATTATTCAAATGGAGAATTATATAGTAAACAAAAATAGATACAACCAGGGTGTAAACCATCTCTGGAAGAATAACATTAAGAAGATGGTAGCTGAAATGAGGCTTTGCCTTGGATGTAAACAATACAAAGTAAGAAACAATTCCGTAAATAAGATCACTTGTGCCTATAAGAAATAGAGGCAACCTTAAATCGTCTCCAAAGAATTGCTTTTTAAACAAACCATTTAAAAGTCCTATGTACATATAGAACAGTGCATACATGCCAAATAATGCTCCTGAGAAAATATCAAGAAGCAGGCCGGTGAAAAATCCTACCAGGATGCCGTATCTCCTACCCTTCATAAAGCCGTAGGTAGACACAACGCAAATAAGGACATTTGGCGAAACGCCGGCTAATCTATATCTTGAAAAAATGCTTGTCTGAAGTAAATAACATACATATATGACAAGCATAATTACCAATATTCTTTTTAGATGAATCTTGACATTATTCAACTTTATAAGACTCCTTTAGCTGTAAAATAACAAGAACATCATTGAGATGTTTAAAATCTACTACAGGAGTAATCTTACCGGATTTGGTAAGATCATTGTCGTCCTTTTCAACCTCTGAAATATAACCTATGAGAAGGCCCGGCATGTATTTGTCGGAGATGTTGGAGGTAACAACCTCATCTCCAATAGCCACCTTGTCCTTCTTGTCATAAAGGTCAGTGAAAAGAATCATGTTGGACTCTGTCATATTTTCAAGGGAACCCTTAACAAAAATGTTGTCCTCAGTAGATTGAATAGTTCCAGTTACTTCGTTAGTATCATCAATAATTGATCTAACAACAGCATATCTATCACCAACTGACGAAACAATGCCTACCAGGCCGCCGTCAGCAATAACGTTCATATTGACTTTGATGCCGTCCTTTGAGCCCTTATCGATTGTAAAAGAATTGAACCAGTTGGAGGTACCTCTACCAATGATACGGGCACCAGTGGTCTCGTAATCATAGTATTTGTTGTCCAACTTGTATAACTTTTGTAAATCATCAAGCTCGTTAAGCTTAAGCTCCATGGTGTTAATCTTGGAATTAAGCTCTTCTACCTGAGCCTGTAACTCCTCATTTTCGGCAACAAGCTGTTGTTTGGTTTTGGTGTCTGCAGAAGAAAATGAAATACTACTTCCAATGTAGTCGATACCCTTTTGCATAGGTATAAACAGGTGATTAGCTATAGTCTCAAGCGGACCTCCAGTAAAGCCGGTGGAATAACTAAAGAACAAAAGCATAATACATAAGATTGAAAGTATTGTAAGCAAATATTTACTTTGTAATCCTCCGCCTGTTTTTCTCTGTTTCATATTACCTCTATAAAATGACCGCTAGGTCTCGTATTTTATTTGAAAATTCTAGTTCTCATGCTGTAGCCGTACTTCTTGTACTTGGAATCAGAAAGAACCTGACCTAAGCCTCTAACGCATGACTCCTCTGGCTCATCACAGTCATTAACTTTGATATTTGTAACCTTTGAGAACAAATCTGTTAACTGATTGAGTTGAGATGTACCGCCTGTAAGATAGATTCCTGAATGAACTATGTCCTTTGCAAGCTCTGGTGGAACCTTTTCAAGAATAAGCTTTACATTAGTGCAGAAGCTCTCAAGATCTCCCTTGATTGCGTTGTAGATAACGTCGCTATCTAATTCCATTTCAACAGGAAGACCGCTGACAACGTCACGACCAACAACAGTAAGCTTCTCTCCTCTGCCTTCCATTGCTGAACCGATTTCTTCCTTAAGCTGCTTGGCAGTCTTTTGACCGATGACAAGGTTGTAGCTTCTCTTGAGGTAAGTAACGATTGAATCGTCAATCTGGTTACCACCAAATGGAAGAAGCTCAGAAAGTACTAAGCCACCAAGAGAAATAATAGAAATCTCTGTAGTGTCTGCACCAAGGTCAACTATCATAACACCAGTTGGTTCTGATACATCAAGGCCCATGCCGATAGCACAAGCGATTGGCTTCTCACAAACCTTTATTGAATGAGGCTTGTTCTTGGATTTACTAAACAAATCGGCGAAAGCCTTTTTCTCTACCTCTGTAATATCTGTAGGAACTGCCACCAAGATATCAGCTCCCTTAAGCTTGCCCTTAAGGTCCTTTTCAATAACCTCAAAAAGCATTGTCTGCATATTGTCAAAATCAGCAATTACACCAGATACAATTGGAAATGATACATCAATTAACTCTGGTGCCTTTTCATACATTAAGTATGCGTTATCTCCATAAGAATACATCTGATTTTTATTAACGACTGCAATTGTGTTCTTAATGTTAGTGATATGATTATTTGAACCACCGAATATCTTGAGATTCTGGGTTCCTATATCGATACCAAATGAATTGGCCATGATTATCCTCCATTTATTTCTTCTCTTTTATTGCAAATTTATTTCAAACCTTTTAAAAGTTTAACACAGTTGGGATATGTTCACAAGGCAAGCGTCCACAAGTTTTTGTAGAGATTTCAATATTCCAACCTTGGCATGATTCCATGTAAGGCCTCCCTGGAAAAAGGCTGTGTATGGTTCGCGAAGTGGTCCATCGGCTGAAAGTTCAATGGATGAACCCTGAACAAAAGCCCCTGCAGCCATAATAACCTGGCTGTCATAACCTGGCATATCCCATGGTTCTGGCGACACATATGAATCAACTGGTGCAGCTGCCTGAATACCCTCGCAAAAAGCAATCAAGCCCTCTGGCTTTAAGAAAGAAACTGCCTGAATAATGTCATATCTTTCCTCTGTAGAATTTGGTACACACAAAAAGCCAAGCTTCTCGTAAATATTTGCTGCAAAAACAGCACCCTTTAATGCACCTGCAACTACTGTTGGTGCAAGGAAAAATCCCTGATAAAAAGACTGCATGATTCCAAGGGATGCACCTACCTCCTTGCCAAGGCCAGGGCTTGTAAGTCGGTGGGCCGCATTTTCAATGCACTGCTTTTTACCAACAATATAGCCACCTATTGGTGCAAGTCCACCGCCTGGATTCTTGATAAGTGATCCAACGCACATATCTGCCCCAACCTCTGTTGGCTCAATTGTTTCAACAAACTCTCCATAGCAGTTGTCTACCATGCAGATAATGTCGCTCTTGATTCCTTTTATAAATGAAATCAACTCTCCTATCTGCTCAACAGAAAGTGTTGGTCTATTGGCGTAGCCCTTGGAACGCTGAATTGTTACAAGCTTTGTTCTATCGTTAATTGCATTTTTGATTCCATCGAAATCAAAACCGCCATCCTCGAGTAAATCAACCTGAGCATAGGTAATGCCGTACTCGGCAAGGGAACCGTTGGAAGGTCTGATACCGATAACCTCCTCTAAAGTGTCATAAGGCTTTCCTACAGGTGATAAAAGCTCATCCCCCGGGCGAAGATTGCTCATAAGCGCAAGAGCCAGAGCGTGTGTACCGCAGGTAATCTGTGGACGGACCAAGGCATCCTCTGCCTTAAATACAGAAGCGTATACCTTTTCAAGAGTATCTCTTCCCACGTCATCATAGCCATATCCTGTGGAAGCATTAAAGCACTCAGCAGCAACCTTATGCTCCTGCATAGCCCTTAAAACCTTAAGCTGATTGTACTCAGCCACCTCATCTATTTTTTCAAATCTTGGCTCAAGGTCCTTTAAAACCTTTTGGCCAAAATCATAAACTTCCTTTGAAATACCAAACTCTTTATAAATGCTAAACACTTTTAATAATTCCTTTCTCTTTAAGTGCCTTAAGGGTAAAATCCAAAATCTCCTGATCTGAATTAAGAATGGTTTTGTCTAGCCAGATGACCTCATCCTCTCGTCTAAACCAGGTAAGCTGTCTCTTGGCATAGTTGCGGGAGTTCTTTTTGATAAGCTCCACTGCATCCTCCAAAGATGAGCTGCCGTTAAGATAAGTTAAAATCTCTTTGTAGCCTATGCCATCCATAGAGGTCATGCCAGGCTTGCAGCCCATTGCTAAAAGACCTTTAACTTCATCAAGAAGTCCGGCAGACATCATTATATCCACTCTTTTATCTATGCGATTATACAACAACTTTCTATCATCATTTAACACAAAATAAGCAAAATTATATGGACTTTTTCTCTCTTTCTCACGGGCATTGTGAACAGAGAACTTCTCTCCGGTCTGATGATAGTATTCTAAAGCCCTGACTACTCGCTTACGATTAGCAGCAGGAATTGTCTCGGCTGACTCAGGGTCAACCTTTTTAAGCTTGTCATGCAGGGCTTCATTGCCCTTTTCCTCTGCAAAGGCTTCAAGCTCATGTCTATATGTGTAGTCAATCTCCTGCTCAGCAAACTGGATGTCATATAAAATGGCCTGAATATAAAATCCGGTGCCGCCGCAAATAATAGGCACCTTTCCCTTGGCATAAATCTCGGCCATGGCCTCCTCAACCATTTCCTTGAATCTTACCACATGAAAATCCTCTGTAGGCTCAATGGCATCAATGAGATAATGCTTAACTCCATCCATTTCCTCTTTAGTAACTTTGGCTGTGCCAATATCCATATGCTTATACACCTGCATACTGTCAGCAGAAATAATCTCGCCATTTACAGCTTTGGCGAGATTTATAGATAATGCAGTTTTACCTACAGCCGTAGGGCCAGTTAGAATAATTAAATCTTTCATTAGATAATCCTTTTAAACTTTTTGCCCAAATCATACTCGCTAAATGCAATCATAGTTGGTCTGCCGTGTGGGCAATGATATGGATTCTCAAGCTTTAATAAATCATCAATCAAGGTCTTTATCTCAGGAATAGATAAACGATTGTTACCTTTAACTGCGGCTTTGCAAGACATTGTTGCGACCCTTTCAACAATCATGTCAAAGGAATCGCTGGCCTTGTAAGAGCCGCAATCTGCAAGAATTTCCATAAAGAAGCTCTTGGCATCAATATCCACCATATTTCCTGGAATACCGGTGATGGCAAGCTCGTTTCCACCAAATGGCTCAACAGTAAAACCAAGCTTTTCAAAGGCTTCCCTGTAATTTTCAAATAAAAGCAAATCCTGTGGTGATAGAGTAACAACTACAGGAGGGCTAACCATCTGGGAAGTCATCTCATTGTTCTTAAGCCTTGCCATGGTCTTTTCAAAAAGCACCTTCTCATGGGCGGCATGCTGATCGATTATGTACATGTTTTTATCATATTCCACAATCCAGTAGGTATCAAATACCTGGCCTATAATCTTGTGCTCCTTAATGGCCTCTTTATCTAAAAAGCTGATTTGCTCGTACTTTTCTCCGCCACGATTCTTTTCAGCAAACTTTGTCTCGAAGAAATGGTCCTGATGAATCTGCTGAGTGATATTTTCTTTAACATTTTCAAGTCTAGATGCCTCAAAAGGTTCTGGAAGTCTGACCTTTTTGTTGGCCTCCTCCATAGATTTATCAGGAGTAACAACTTGATGCTCTAAAGAATTACTACTTGTAGCAGTATTGACTGTTTCCGACGGACTTACAATTTCTAAATTAGACTCTCTAGTAACAGCAGGCTTAGTGAAGCTTTCAATGATTAAAGGCTGAGTCTTAACAGATGGCTCATCAACGTGTGCCTCCAAAACATCCTCTCGCTTGCGAAGCCTATCGTTGATTATTTTGGTTAAAAGCTGACAAATCTGTGGCTCGTTTTCAAAGCGAACCTCCTGCTTGGTTGGATGCACATTAACATCCACTGCACTGTCAATAAAATTAATATTGATTACAAAAAATGGATACTGATGCCCCATTAAAAAGCCATAGTAACCTTCCTCGCAGGCACGAGAAAGACCAGGACTCTTTATATATCTATTGTTTACAAAAAAGTGCTCAAATGCGCGGTTTCCTCTGGCAATTACAGACTGGCCGATAAAGCCATTGATTGAAACTCTGTCGTCCTCATACACCAGGTCTAAAACGTTGGATGCAATCTGTCTTCCGTATATCTGATAAATAGTATCTGAAAGCACGCCATTACCGGAGGTGATAAGCTTTTCCTTGCCGTTTAATAAAAACTTAAATGAAATCTCAGGATGGGATAAAGCAAGATGCTCCACCACATCAAAGACATAGCTCCCCTCTGTGCTCTCGGATTTTAAAAACTTTTTTCTGGCTGGTGTATTGTAAAACAGTTGACGAATGATAAATGTAGTTCCATCAGGTGCTCCAATATCTGTAAGGGAAACCTCCTTGGAGCCTTCGATGATATAGCATGCACCAAGCAAGGAATCCTTGGTTTTGGTGATTAGCTCCACCTTGGAAACAGCAGAAATGCTTGATAAAGCCTCGCCTCTAAAGCCAAGGGACCGGACGTTGTCCAAATCCTTTGCGTCGTTAATTTTGCTGGTAGAATGACGCAAAAAGGCCACTGGAATCTGGTCTTTATCTATACCTGAACCATTGTCTGTGATTCTAAGGTATTCTATGCCGCCACCCTTTATCTCAACAGAAATAGCTGTGGCTCCAGCATCAATACTGTTTTCAATCAGTTCCTTTGCAACTGACGCTGGTCGCTCTACTACTTCTCCGGCAGCAATCTTATCAATTGTTTCCTGACTTAGTACATTAATCTTGTTCATTATTCGTCTACCTTGTTATGAAAATCATATAAAATATTCATGGCCTCAAGAGGGGTTATCTTGGTAACGTCCAAATTCTTAAGGCTTGCGATAATCTCTGCCTCATTTTCAGAAATTGTAATACCCTCAATCTCTTTGAGCTTTTCTTCTATGTGTTCACGAATTGCAATCCTGTCAGATACAGCAGCAATATCGTTTTCATTTAATGAATTAACAATAGTTTTGGCTCTTGCCAATACATCCTCAGGCAATCCGGCAAGTCTTGCAACCTGGATACCATAGCTTTGATCTGCTCCCCCGGGAATGATTTTTCTAAGGAAAATAATATCCTCTCCAAGCTCCTGAACAGCGATGCAGTAATTGTGGACGCCCTTTATCTGTCCTTCAAGCTCAGTAAGCTCATGGTAATGAGTTGCAAATAAAGATTTGGCGCCAATGTTGTAGGCTATGTGCTCAACCACCGACCAGGCAATTGAAAGTCCATCGTAGGTACTTGTGCCACGACCTATCTCATCCAAAATCAGAAGAGACTTGTTGGTGGCGTTATTAAGAATGTTGGCCACCTCATTCATCTCAACCATGAATGTAGACTGTCCTGTTGATAAATCATCTGATGCACCAACTCTTGTAAATATTCTGTCCACAACACCAATCTGAGCCCTAGACGCCGGTACAAAGCTTCCAATCTGAGCCATCAGCACAATAAGTGCAACCTGGCGCATATAGGTTGATTTACCTGCCATATTAGGGCCTGTAATAATTGAAATTGTGTTGCTATCGATATCCAAATAACAGTCGTTTGAAATAAACTGATCTGCATTTATCATCTGTTCAACTACAGGATGACGGCCATCCTTGATATCGATAATACCGCGATTATCAATGACTGGCCTTGTGTAGCGGTTCTTTTCTGCAACAACTGCAAGGGAAATAATAGCATCCAAAAGAGCAATTGCCTTTGCGCTGATTTGAATTCTGTCTACCTCACCTGCAATGGTGTCTCTGACACTTTTGAAAAACTCGTACTCTATATTGTTAAGCCTGTCCTCTGCACCAAGGATACTGTCCTCAAGCTCCTTTAGCTCTGGAGTGTAGTATCTTTCTGCGTTGGCCAATGTCTGTTTGCGAACATAATAATCCGGCACCAAATCCTTGTACGAGTTGGTAACCTCAAGATAAAATCCAAAGACCTTGTTGAATTTGATTTTTAGATTTTTGATTCCGGTCTTGTCACGCTCCTTGGCCTCTAAATCGGCAAGCCATTTCTTACCATCTATCTTGGCCGCTCTAAGCTTATCAACCTCCTGATTATAGCCAGCCTTGATGATGTCGCCATCTCGTGTGGAAATAGGTGGCTCGTCATCGATAGCTGAGTCGATTAACATATAAAGGTCCTTCATGTCATCTATATCAGCATCAATGTCCTTTAATAGATGAGCATTAAAGCCGGCCAGTAAGGCCTTGATTGGAGTAAGCATGCCAATTGACTGCTTAAAGGCAATCAAATCCCTTGGGTTGGCTGACTGATAAGAAATCTTGGTGATAAGTCTCTCCAGGTCATATACAGAAGAAAGATACTCCCTAAGCTCCTCTCTATCAAAGAGACTTCCATTAATCTCCTCTATTGCATCCTGGCGCTTGATTATCTCGTCAACAGAAACAAGGGGCTGCTCAATAAAGCCCTTTAGCTGTCTGGCCCCCATGGCTGTCTTGGTCTTGTCCAAAACCCAAAGAAGCGAGCCACGCTTTTGCTTGTCTCGCATTGTCTCAGTAAGCTCAAGATTGCGTCTTGTGCTGCTGTCTATAAGCATAAACTTGCCATCTGTATATGGAGTAATATGTGTAAGATGCGCAAGCTCTGTCTTTTGCGTCTCCTTGAGATAATTTAAAAGAGAACCGGCCGCCACCTTACCAACAGTAAAGTCCGCAAGGCCAAGGCCCTCAAGAGAATGAGCCTTAAAATGAGTGAGCAACTCTCTGGTGCACAAAGCCTCATCAAAATACGAATCATCAAGCTTTGAGCAGGCACACTCAATCTTTTCTGCTATAGAATTAATATCAATTCCAGACTCATATATAGTCTTTGAATAAATAATCTCCGCCGGATTAAATCTAAAAATCTCGTCAGTAATTTTTCGTAAATCATCTACCTCTGTAAGATAAAAATCCGCTGTAGATACATCGCAGGAAGCAACACCAAAGGAACCCCGGTTGTAAAACAGAGAAATAATGTAGTTGTTGCTGCCCTCCTCAAGGGCCATCTGGTCAATGTTTGTACCAGGTGTAACAACTCTAATTACCTCACGCTTAACAAGGCCCTTTGCCTCCTTAGGGTCCTCCACCTGCTCGCAGATGGCAACCTTAAAGCCCTTTGAAACCAGTCTGTTGATATATGTATCTGCAGCGTGAAAAGGAACACCACACATTGGTGCTCGCTCCTCAGCTCCACAGGATTTGCCTGTAAGGGTCAACTCCAATTCCCTTGAAGCCACCTTTGCATCCTCAAAGAACATCTCATAAAAATCACCCAAACGATAAAATAAGATGCAATCCTCATATTCTGCTTTTGTCTTAAGATACTCCTGCATCATTGGAGTGTATTCTGCCACTATTATTCCCACCTATTCTTAATTATTTGGACTTAAAGCTTATGCTCAAAATCCCAATTTATATAAATCTAATTATTTACTCTGTTGGCAATTACAGCCTCTGCCACCTTTAAACCATCCATGGCAGCTGATGTTATTCCGCCTGCATATCCTGCTCCTTCACCGCAAGGATAAAGGCCGGAAATGTTGGATTGAAAGCGTTCATCTCGCTTAATTCTAACAGGAGAAGATGTCCTGCTTTCCACTCCGGAAAGAATGGAATCTAATCTATTGAACCCTTTTATTTTAGTACCAAAGGTGCCCATTGCGTCAACAATAGATTGGTTTATTTCCTGAGAAAATATATCAGAAAGCATGCCAAAGGCTGTAGCCCCTTTTGTCTCAGAAGAAAAGTCGCCATATGAGGTCGAAAGCCTGCCTTCTTTAAAATCGCCATAGAGCTGCTGAGGTATTTTACCATTGCATAAATCAAAGGCCTTAGCCTCGATGCTGCGTTGGTAATCTATACCTGAAAGAGGATTTGTCTTGTCAAATTCACCTGCACCAACTGTAACAACTATAGCGCTGTTGGCGTTATTGCTATCTCGCTTGGAGTAGCTCATTCCATTTACAACAAGTCTGTTTTCCTCAGAGGAAGAATTAACAACATAGCCACCTGGACACATACAAAATGAATATACGCCTCTGCCATTATCAAGGTTGGTAGCAAGCTTGTATGCCGCCGGCTCCAAAGCTCTAAAATTAACGCCGTACATGGACTCTGAAATCATATCCTGAGGATGCTCTATACGAAAGCCAACAGCAAAATCCTTGGCCTCCATATCAAAGCCCTGTTCATACAAGGTCTTGAAGGTGTCTCTTGCACTATGTCCAATTGCAAGAACTACTGAATCGCTTTTATAGGTCTTTCCTCCAGCAATAACACCTTTGATTTGTCCTAACTCGATAACAAAATCCTGGACCTGTGTTTCAAAATAAAACCGGCCCCCAAGACGAATAATTTCATTTCGTAAATTGGCAATAACTATCTTTAAAATATCCGTGCCGATATGAGGCTTGTAGTCATATAAAATATTGGCTGGTGCACCAAACTTTACAAAGGTCTCTAACACAAACTTGTTACGGCCAAGCTTGTCATTAACAAGAGTATTTAACTTGCCATCAGAAAATGTTCCAGCACCGCCTTCTCCAAACTGAACATTGGAGGCTGTGTCCAAAACACCTGTCTCCCAAAACTTTAGGATGTCCTCTGTTCTATCCTCTACCTTTTTGCCTCGTTCAAAAATAACAGGCGCCATGCCATTTAAGGCAAATATATATGCTGCAAATAATCCTGCCGGCCCTGCACCAACAACTATTGGACTGACAATCTCCCCTGAAGCAGAAGGGATGCTATAGCTTTTAGGAATATACGTATTTACGTTATTATCCTTTTTGAATTTGGATAAAATTTTACCTTCAAACTTTGAGTCCAGAGAAACAATTACCGAATATACGAAGTAAATATCCGGCTTTTTTCTGGCATCTATAGACTTTTTAAGAATGCTGAATTCCTTGATGTCAGATAGCGCAATCCTAAGCTTTGAAGCCACTGCTTCTTTAATGCTATTTTCATCCACTGAAATATGCAGTTTTAACTGATCTATTTTAATCATTTAAACCTCTTTAGTTATGTGTTTGTAAACCCTATCTGCAGATGTATAGGCCCAAGAAAGATTGTAGCCTCCACAGATACCATCCACGTCAAGGACCTCGCCTGTAAAGTATAATCCAGGGCAATTACGGGCCTCTAAACTATCCATATTTATATCTGATAAATCTACTCCACCTGCAGTAACCTGAGAGCTATCAAAGCCCTTGGTTCCAGTAAGTGAAATAGAAAAATGCTTGAGATAATAAACAATATTGTCTATATCTTCATCGTCCAGCTTTTCAACTACAGTGTCACTGTAAATCCTTGCGTAGCTGACAACCACATCGATAATCTTTTCATTGCATAGACCTACAAGTGCTTGAAGAATTGTAGACTTAGGATGCTTTGAAAAGCGATTTTTAAGCTCTGCTTTTAAATCATCCTCTGAAATATAAGAACAGAAATCTACACTTATATTTCCAACATTTTTATTAAGCTCATCAAAGCCAATAAATCTGCTGATACACATAACAGGATATCCAGAGACTCCATCTTTATTAAACTGAATCTCCCCCTCGCAGACGTTTCCCTTATAATCAACAGTACCAAGGGCACGAACACCTGCAAGGTCCTTTAAGCATATATCCTTAGATGTAGCCCCAACCAAGGATGGTGCAAGCCTGGTTAGCTTAAGGCCAAATTTCTGAGCAATCTTGTAGCCAATCTTAGAAGAACCAAGTGTGGCTGCTGAAAGTCCACCGGAGCTTACCACCGCATTTTTACAGTGGATTTCCTGACGTGTTGTTGTGACAGTAAAGCCATTATCAACCTTTGAAACATCAACAACTCTATTATCTAAGAACACATCAATTCCAAGGGCGTTAACCTCGTTTTCCAAAGCTTCTCGAATGGTCTTGGCCTGGTTGGTAATTGGATAATAATATCCATCAAGCTCTCGCTCCACTACACCAAGGTCCTTTATAAAATCAAGAATCTCCTGAAAATTGTCATCTATAAAATCAACCTTGCTATTGCTGTAATAATACTTTGCCTCCATTCGGCGATTGGTAAAATTACAGCGGCCATTTCCAGTTGATAGGATTCTTCGTCCCATTATTCTATTTAGCTCCGCTAAACATACCAAAAGACCTGCTCTTGCAAGTTTAATAGCAAGAACAAGTCCTGAATATCCAGCTCCGATTATACATACATCATAAAGCTTGTTATTTTCTGTCATAGTACTACCTCAGCAAATGTAATCTATAAGCTATTGAGCACAGTCTACTTCCACCAGGGAATTTCATAAGAGTTTCCTCATCTATTCCTCTAAAGAAGAACAAAGCAAAGAAGTAAACGATTGTACCCACAAATATAGCAACCAAGCATGCAATAGCATTTGCAAGCCTGTCAGACATGACAAGCACCAAAATTACATCCAAAAGCCTGTATAGTAAATAAACCACAATACCCATTACCACAGAAGCCTGAAGAGGTGCAAGAACAACTCTCCTGACATCAATGTAGGCTCCGGAATAGTTCAGTACTGCCGACTGATTAAGGACGCACATAATTAAAGCATAAAATGCGTTTGCTATTACTACTGCGTAAATGTGCAGATGGAAAACAAAAAGCAAAACTACCAAAAGTAAAACATGTAATACAAGTGCTACAAGAGCATTCTTAACCGGAATTGCCAGCTTGTTGATACCCTGTAATATACCGTTTGAAAGTGTAGACAGGGAATAAAATACTACAGAGCAACCACCGATTATAAGCATTAATGCTGAGGACTTTTCATCGTCCTTAAACAATAGCTGCATAATAGGTGAAGCCAAAACCATAAGGCCAATTGCACAAGGGAAGGCAATAATCATAACAAAGCGATTGGCCATGTTAATCTGCTTTTTGACAAGGCCTCTGTCCTCTGAATGAAAGGCCGCAGTAAGGCTTGGCACAGTGGACGCAGCCATAGCTGAGGCAATTGCAAGAGGCACATTGACAAGTACCTTATACTGTCCTGTGAATACACCCCAGTACTCACCCATCAGTTCATCGCTATAGCCCTGGAAAATAACGATATTTTTAAATATACCCTGATCAATAATAGAGCTTATATTGTAAACCGTTGTGCTTAAAAGCACAGGGATAATAGTCATGATTAATATGGATAGGATTTCTCCGTATCCTTCCAAGTTGCGATGCTTGTCCTTTTTAAGCATTCGCTTAAATACATTTCTAAATGCAATAAAAATAAAACCAACGAAAATAAGAGCAAATAAAGCGCCTGTTGCAGTACCAAGTGTACCGCCGGCAGCACCAAATGCAGCTGCATATTTCTTAGGGTGACCAAGTACGCCACCAACCTTCTGACCATATGAGAAAAGAATCTTTGCTGCCACAATAGAGACTATTGCATTAACAATCTGCTCTCCTATCTGGGAAATCGCACTTGGAATCATTGTGCCAAGTCCCTGGAAGAAGCCTCTAAGAACACCCAAAATAGCAACTATAAGCAGTGTAGGTGCAAGAACCTTTAAGGCAATTGCAGCTAAAGGTGTCTTGAGAAGTGTTCTTGTGAAAAACTCTGCCCCAAAATAAACCACAAGTGAGGCTGTAAGACCACTTATAAACGCAAAAAGAAGGGCGCCTTGCAATACTTTTTTTGCGTCCTTTACGTGTCCCTTAGACATCCTTGCAGATACCAGCTTTGATACAGCCAAAGGTATACTGTAAGAAGAAATAAGCAATATTATATTGTAAATTTCATAAGCGGTACCGTAATAATTGTTTCCTGCTTTGCCAATAGTACCCGTAAGTGGGATTCTATAAAGAAGTCCCACTATTCGGCTTACTATTGAGGCTATTGCAAGGATTGAACCCTGCATTAGAAAACTGGCATCGCTATTCTTTCGTTTGCTAGCCATATATTAATTATTTTGCCTTACTAAAATCTGATTTATTAGCATAGAATTCATTGTCGCCAGTGAAATCGCCTTCGCCCTCTTTCTGGCATGCCTGAATCCATGTCTGACCGATGTTAAGCTCGATCTCCTCACCTGATGCAGCATCATAGTAATGAGTAACATCAGTATCGCCATCTTTCTTCCACTTGATGTCGATCATCTTGCCATTTGTAATGTACTTGCCTGTGCCCTCATTGTAGCTAAGAAGGTATCCTAAGTACTGTGAGCCCTGGTATGTAAACCACTCAACATCCTGAATAATGATATTCTTGGCTGTAAGCTGGTTGCCTGTCTCACCGTCAATCTGCTTCTGATTGAACTCATATCTGTAGTACAAGCCATCGTCCTCATTGTAAATCCAGTATGGCTTGTTTGTGTAGTAATAAAGCTGAATAGCCTGGCAATCCTCGCCGCTTTCAAGGCTGTTGCCGTTTTGTGCAAACTTAAAGTGTGGCTGATAATCAGCTGGAAGAGTCATGTCATAACCCTGCTTTTCGATACCCTTTTCAAAACCTTCAGAGTATGTGTAAAGAGTATGCTCGCTCTTACCTGTACGATAACCTGCGTTAACACCCTTCTTGCCTTCGTTTTTAAGAAGGTTGATGTTGTCTACAAGGTTCTTGTCATCGATAAGCTCGAAAGCTGCTGGGTTACCACCAGCGTGTGTGTAGATGGCATCGTACTCACTTGCCCAGTATACATAGTATGGACGAGAGCTACGTACGTTACCAATTTTATCGTGTCCAGTATAATCATCGAAAACGGCCATCATACGAGTGATTCCGCCTTCAACAACAGCTTCATAAATAACACCGGCATTTGAAATACCCTGCTGTGGCATACAAGCTTTTGTGTTTTCAATCATGCAGGCAATTGGACGCTGTCTTCCGTATTTAGGA
>JAEEGK010007330.1_pt1 | contig 26308 bp, 19 predicted proteins | sample 8958771 | NCBI WGS metagenome assembly JAEEGK01 (sample SAMN16246547, study PRJNA631951) | gut metagenome | biome: gut microbiome; feature: rumen; material: SC-attached | host: Bos | place: Iran: Karaj | collected 2018-10 | reverse complement strand
ATGAATACTACTTTTAAAGAACTTCTGAAGGAAGTATCACTAGGTTTCTCTTCCTGTAATCCAATATAAAGGAATGCCCCCCAAGGAATTCCAAATTCAATAGGCCATAAGTATAATTCCCCTCAAAGAAATCTAATGCATATTGTTTCTTCTCAATTTGAAAGGTGATATTCTTATAGCATTTTAATGTCTTTGTCTTCAGTTTGCTACTTAGATTTGCAGTTTCTCGTTGTATCAACTCGGGAGATGATGGATGAAAATTTATAGGCAATTTATTGGTCCTACTTCCCGTATCAAACGCGAAACAAACGTCTTCCCCTGATATTTTGGCTTCAAAAATGATAAATGATAAAGGAACGTCTGGATATCGTTTGCAGTCTTTCCAAGTCAGTTTCACAGCCTCTTTCTTGATTGTTTTATTACGGACTGGGTATAATTTTTTTGATGAGAGATTAAAAACTAAAGTCCTGTCTCGAAGGATATCTGCTCCTATTACAAAATCAGGCGCATATTTTTGAAATATTCCTTTAAGATCTGCAACGATGCAAGGGACTTTCCTATATATCTTCCCACAGAAACTAACAGAATCTATCAGACATGTAGATAACTTATTTGTTCTTGAATTTACTCGTACTTTATTTGTTTCATTTAGGCATATTCCCATTTTGTCAACAGCATAAGTTGAGTCAATGGCGCATAAGCTACTACCTGTATCTATCAGAGATAAAGTAGAATCTGAATGTAAAGAATACAATTTGGTATAAGTATATAGCAAACTGTCCTTCACTATCAAATCAGTTTGGGCTATGACAGAAGGGATTAGAACAAATATGCTACCTAACAGAAAAAACAGCTTTTTCATCGGGACAAATGACTACCTATAATGTTTATCAATTGAAGATTCATGAATTTCTCTCTATAAATATCATTCTTCGGGAGGGCTATCTTTGGCAAATTTCTCTTGCTTTCCTCCTTATTCGTGACATTTGCCTTTAAAAGAAACGGTTTGTCCAAAGGACAGTTTACAGTATCGGACTTGACTATTCTTTCTTGACAAAGAGAATCCTTTGGAATAGAGCAACTATCTTTAGGCGTTTGTGCCTGCCCTGTCATTGCGACGAGGGCGAGCAATATGGTGATGATGGTTTGCTTATTCATATTCTATTTTTCAATTGTTATGTTGCGGATGACGAAAGCACCATCGCCGTCACCCTCTTTGAAGTCGAAAGTATTTGGAGTAGTATCAAACGGCTCGAAAGTGAGGGTAAAATCTGTGAAGAATAGTTTGCCCATAATACCTTCTGTGATGGCAGACGCTTTCAGTTTGGGATAGTTATTCTCGTCAAGCTTGATGCCGTCAGCAGCTGTTACCTTGTATTTTTTGCCGTTGGCTTCAAGGTAGGAATCTTTGACGATACGGAACCAATAGCCTTCCTGACCGTAATAGCGGAAACTAACGGTGGTGCCTCTAGTATCTGTATCCACTTGTCGGATGGCGAGTTGAAGGTTGGCGGTATTGTCCTGTTGGGGACCATTGATGGCAGAACCCAAGCCCATAAACCATCCCACACCATATCCGGCGCCCTTCCAGAGAATGCGCTTGTTAGGCGAGATCAACACATAATAGGGTATGGCTTTCATGTCACAATAGCTGTTTTCGATGTCGCCTTTGCCCATTTTGCCGTCGTTCCAGTTTTTCCAAGCGATGTTCTTGCTGAAATTATCCTCTTGCCACGCAGAGATCTTATCCTGATTGATGCCGATGATTTCCAACTTCCCTTGCGATTGCTCGTAGGCCCTTCTCATCTCTGGCTCAGCCATACGGCAGGGGCCGCATCCCAGACTCCAGAAATCGAGCAGCACATATCGGCCGGGCTGTCCCAATACTTCGGCAAGATGGTGTTTCTGACCCTGCATGTCAATGAGTTCGGCATCGATGGCCTCTTCACCCACCTGTAAGATATGCGGCGGATAAACCTGACTGTGTATCAGTGCCAGTTGCTCTTCAAACCCTTTCGGCGCACGGGCGGCGGTGGATGCCTCCAATTCCTTCAACTGCTCCATATACGGGAAGTCCTTCGTATAGTTTCTTGCCATCATGGCCACTCCTTCTAACTCATCGAGCGATGCTGCATCTACCGGCAATGAGGGAAGAACGTCCATCGTTTGTTTCAAATACTTCATATAGACAGGCCGTTCTTCATCCCACGATGCCTTGGCAAGACCGAGTCGCAAAAAATCTGCCAGCGTCTCATGACCATATTCCATAATACGGCTGAGAGTCTGTTGTTCGTGCACCGGGCTATCCACTTTCCATAATGGGTAGAGACAGTCTGTACCCGTTAGTTTCACGTCCACACCGGGTCTCAGCCAGATGGTCATCAGATAATTTGGGCATCCTTCTCCCAGAAGGAACAGATTGCTCATCGTAAGTCCCTCCACGGGAACTGTCAGGGTGAAACGCCCACCGATGACGGTGTCGGATGCTACGCGCTCATTCTCAATAATACACTCCGCCACCGTACTGTCTTTCAGTGCAGGCGAATAGCCTTTGATGGTGGCTGTCTTTGTCTGTGCTAGCCCCGTCATAGCAACGAGGGCGAGCATCATTGTAATGATTGTTTTATTGTTTATCATTGTTTTGCTTATGATTTAATCCTGTTTTCAATCCATTTCCTTATCTCTTTCCCAAACACCTCTTCTGCATAATCTAAAAGAAGGGTTGTAGAGGTTATTTCACGTTCAGCCACTCCCTGCATAAACTCGAAGAAACGCTGTTCGCCTACTTTTTGTTCCAAGTCATACAGGAGCAAGGCACCTTTATTATATAGGGCATCGTAAGCTTCAGGAGCATCGCGGTCAACCTCGTATATGGGACAAGCATGGCGGGCATTCTCACGACAGGCTTCCAGGTAGCAGTCAAAAATGTGCTTGTCGAAATGGCACTTGATGTACCACAGCATGCTGAACTCAGCAAAGCCTTCGTTGAGCCAGTCTTCCCAACTAAATGTCGGTGCCTTGTTCCACCAGAAATGACCCATTTCGTGGCCAATGGCGGTTTTGAAGTGCTCGTTGAAGCGTTTCGTCGCATAGGCAATGAAATTTTTGCGGCTGATACCACCACCACGACGTGGCACAACAAGGAATTTCATGTAGTCATTGCTGGGATTGGTTTTGAACAAGCGGGTATAGAATTGCAGTGCCTCGCTGCATGCTAACAACGCAGAGTCGGCATCTGCATCGGCGAAGTCGGTATAGACTACTTCGAATGTACGTCCATCATTGGTCATCTTCTTCGATTTGAGTGTTGGCGAGGCCACAATCTGAAGGTCGAAACCTCCCCACGGTTGCAACATTTCCCACTTGTCATCCTTGTGTTCTACAATGCCCGAGCCGCTGACCGTGTAGCCATCGTTGATGGAAACAGAGACGTTTGCCGTGAAGTCTCGGCTGTCGCTGTTGACAGGGAACCATGCCACGTAATAGCCCAGTTGCACCCAGTCCTTTTCCATCGAACTCATCCAAGTGTCGAGGCTGTCGAGGTTGCAGGTATAGTCGAAGGTGATACTACAAACGCCCTTCTTCTTTGGAACTGTTAGGCGAAGCGGTGCTCCTTGTCGGATGTATGTGTTAGATGATTTTGCTTTAGTGTCGAATGAGTATGCCAGTTCCTTGTTCTTGCTGCGGATGTGTTTGATGTCCGAATATTTCCAGAGCGTGAAATCAATGCTTTTGCTGCCCTTGAAATCAATCTGTGCCGTTAAAGTCACGGCGAGGGTCTTTTTCTCCACGTCAATGTCCAGTAGAATGTCGTATCGCTTAACGGTTGGAGCGTTGGTGTCCTCCACGACCGCTTTCCTTGGATAAGAAATTTCCCTCTTGTCCTCGGCCTCATGCTTGTAAACACGCATAGAGTCCATAAAGGCCGTCCATCGTGCATCGTTGTGAAGCGTTCTATAGTCTTCTTCTGTTAAAAACGTCGTGTAAGCAAATGCATATTGCCTGCCGAAGTGCTCCCTAAACAGATTGAGATAATAAAATGTGCTGTCAGTATTACCTGCCACCAGAGCTTTGTCTGCTGCTATCCAATAATCATTGGCTGTCTGCCCCTGTCCCGCCATTGCGACGAAGGCAAGGAGGATAGTGATGATGGTTTTCTTATTCATTGTTTTCATATTGCTTATGCTTTATTTTTTTCTTTTGTCAATGCGTAAATGAGCAAGTCATAAACATTCCCATCCTTTATGACGGCATTTGGTATAGCACCTTTATACTTGAAGCCATTCTTTTGTAGCACCCGTATTGAAGCAATGTTTTGTGGAAAGACATTAGCCGTTATCTGTTCAAGTGACAGAATCTTGAATGCAATAGTGCATACCTGTTTTACAGCTTCCGTTGCTATACCTTTGTTTGTATATTCGTTGAGAAGCATATAACCGATTTCTGCATCATCATCTTTCTTCTCAACCGATATGCTGCCTATGAGTTTCCCATCGCATACAATAGCCCGATAGATACCAGTAATTTCATCATTATCGTTAACCATCTTCAACCATTCCTCCGCATCCTTTTCTATATAAGGATTGGGCAGACGGTCTGAAAGGAAACGCCTGTCAACTGCATTACACAGGTTCGTCAGTTCCATTTTGTCTGACAGCGTCCAATGTCTTAGTTCTATTATCAGATTTTCCATGTTGTTTCGTATTCGCTGCGAAGTTACAGAAAACGCACGAATAAGCACCCGACATGACCGAAAAGCGAATGCCGAGGGTGAAAGTCTTAACCTAAGTTAAGTGATGAAGCGACTTTTTTAGTCTTTATTGTCTCAGAATGATGTTGCATCGAACGTATTCGCTCGTTTGCTTAGTTAGTTCTCAGACAAAGGCACAGGCCGCATCACTGCGCCCCATGCCAATACCCGGGTGAATCAAAATCTGTCAATATATTGTTTGTAACATCTATTCCACAACGGACCTTGGGTGATACTCGAACAGCTTCCGATTTTGGCAGAGCTGCTTGATGCTGAGTGTCTCGACCTTCCCGCTCCAGTTGGCACCCCACATGGCAAAGGGCTCGCTCTCAGGAACAACAAGGGTGATGGTCTCTATATCCAAGGGTAACGGCTCGAAGACACGGACAATGGCAAAGTGGTCGCCCGTGACGCCTTCATTCCAGAACAGTACGCCGTTGGGATAGTATAGCAGTCCCTTGCACTTGTATTGGCGTCCCGACTGGTCGATGAGCAATTCCTTACCGCCACGGCCAAAGTATTCGCGCATCCAGTTCATCTCGCATGCCTCGGCCAGATAGGTGGCATCGGGGGTGCGCCAGATGGCCAGTGTTCCGTCCTTAACAGGTTTGATGAGGTGGGCATCATCGAAGACAGCCCACGTCTTATGGTTATCTTTGTCGTAATCCTTCGCCTCGGCGACGAGGTGGGGCTGGTGGAACTGGGGGATGCTGTCGTAAGGGACAAAGTTGCCCACTGCGTCAAACGTGCGGTTGATGCTGACCTCAAGGCCTCGCATGTGCCAGTTGGGGACACCATAGATAGCGATTTCCCTTGTGCTCTCTGGCAGTTGGGGGAAGAAAATCTGGAAATCGAGCACTGTCCCCTCCTTGCCATTGATGGTGAACACCTTGCCGTAGCATTCGGTGGGTACGGTACGGCGTGAGCGGTAGATGGTGCCTGTCTCTGTGTCGAGGATGGCGCACTCGTCGCTGGCCAGCCACAGGTTGTCGACGATGTCGGCAGGCATACGGAAATAGCAGTGAAGTACGGTCTCCGCATCCATCCCCGACGTTTTTTCTTCCGTCAGCTGCCAGCACATGGAACAGTAGGGAGTCGTCTCGTTGAGAGTTGCATCGACTGCCTCAGGGAAAAGGTTTTCGAAGTTCTTACATTCAGGGACATTCCCGACCATGCCGATGTTGTCGTGCCAAGAGTTGTTCTCCGTGTTTCCCCAGAGGATAATCTTCTTCTTGGTCTTTTTGTCGACGACAGCTTGGGGGATGGAACTCCAAACGATAGCGCCCTTTACCAAGACCTTCACATCTTTCGTTTGTGCCAGCAAGGTGATGCTGCTCAGTGTCAGGAAACTGAGAATCAAGATTCTTTTCATATCTCTATGTTGTTTAAAGGTTTAGCGTCTTACTGTTTGTATGTGTCAGGCTATCTCGATATTGCTGGTAACAATCCGATGAGACTTCTGTGCCTACGGGCCAGTGGGTGCAGAAGAGCAGAATCCGGTTGTTGTTGATGCGCTCGGCCAGCCAGAGGTACTTCTCCTGTTTTCGGCTGTCCTGCAGGGTGAAAAACAGTTGTTGTCGTGAGAAGTTGAGCAGGTAGCCGGGCGTCTTGCAGTCGTACCAGCAGGCCACTTGCAGCAGCCGGCCGAAGAGGTCGAGGCCTTCCTTGTCCTCGAAGACGTAGGCTGCGCTGACGACGGTAGTGTCGTTGGTGTCGGCAGCACAGTTCAGTGGTACTGGCGTCACTTTGTTGTAGGCTGCCATCTTGGCAATAAACTCGTCTACGCGACTGGGGTTCTGATATTCAACCGTATCTTCTGTCTGTTGGTGGGTAGCGTAGTGGAGACTGGGGTCTGTCGCCACCTCCGTTTCAGTCTGCCTGTCGGGTACGGCCATCGTGTCCGTTGGAAGCGGAGTCTTGGTCCGTCGCTTGGGAACAGGGGACTCCACGTGGAACGAGGTTGCCGAGGTATGTGGATTGATGGTCTCGATGTGCGTGGGTCTAGGGCGTGGAGCCACATGGGCCGTTGAGGCTAAGGTTTGCTCTCGTTCTGCCTGATGCGGTTTTACCAATAGCACGACAAGAGCGATGCTGGCAGCTATGGCAAAAGCTGTCATCACGGTGCGCCATTGCAGATGTTTCCTCTCCACCCGTCTCATCACGCGGTTGGTGAAGTCGTCGGGCAGTTGTGGCTGCGATGCCTCGAACGAGGTCTTGAGTTTGTCGTATCTCTTATTTCCCATGTTCTTTCGTCATGATGTATTGATAGAGTTTCTTTCTGATGCGGCAGAGACGGGTGGCCAGTGTACCCGCCTTGGTGGCGGTGATGGCTGCCAGGTCGCTGAGTGACTGCTGTTCGAAGTAGAACTGCTGGACGAGCAGACGTTCCGTAGGTGGCAGTCGGTGGATGGCCTCTGTCAGCAGACGGATACGCCGGTCGTCGTCGGTGTCCATCACATGCTCTGCCTCAACGTCGGGTATTGTCTGTAAGGTCTTCTCGTCCATCTCCAACCAAACCACAGACTGCCGTCGCACGTGGTCGATACTTTGGCGATAGGCTATGCAGCGGAGCCAGGTGTAGAACGAACTGCGGGTCGCATCATATTGCGCCAGTCGGCTGAAAGCCTTGACGAAACAGTCTTCTGTCAGTTCCTCGGCGTCCTCGCGGCGTGTCACAATCGTAGCGACAAAGGCGAAGAGTTTTGCTCCGTAGCGGTCTACCAGCAGGGCATAGTCCGCCCTATGACCGAGGTGCAACACCCGTCCGATGATCTGCTGGTCTGTCTCGTAACGCTGTCCCATCACTCACTTATACGATATGGTTGATTCGACATTACAAGGCTTAACGATTATTAAGGAAGTCTTTTCTTGCTGCTTCATTGTCCTTGCTGTTTTTTGTTCACAAAGTTAGGGGCAAGCGAACAAAAATGCCCCCGGCAAAACCGAAAAGCGGATGCTGGGGGTGTAGGTCTTAACCGAGGTTAAGAGTTTGGTGGAAAATTGGGGCTATTCTTTGCCGAAAGTGATTACCTTGCGGATTTTGCTGATAGTCTTGGGAGTGACATTAAGGAATGAGGCGATGTCTTGTAGGTCGAGCAATTCAACGATGCCGGGACAACGATGCAACAACAACTCGTAACGCTCGCGGGGCGTTGTGCGGTGGAAATCCAGATAGCGGGCTCGTGCCTGACTGAGCAGGTGCTCAGCAATGGCAGCCCGCAGTTCCGCAGTTTCTGTATCCCGACTAAAAAAGTCCGTCAGCTGTTTACCGTTTACCCTGAACACGCGGCTGGGCATCATCGCCTCTATGGTGGTCTGAGACGGCCGGCCGTAGAGACAGGCGGGATAGTCGCCCACATACTCGCCCTCGAACGAGAACCAAGTGATGTGTTCACGACCGTCGCTGATGCCGCGCGTGACGTACTTGAAACAGCCCTCGGTGACGAAGCCGAACCACCGTGCCGGGTCGCCCTCACGCTCCAGCTGCTCGCCCTTGCGGTAAGTGGCCGTTTCGCCTTCGCGCTCGCAGAATTCGCGCAGTGCCTGAAGGTCAAGACGATTATCGCTGAATTTGTGTTCCATCGTGCCGTATAGTCTTTATTACCAGCAAACAATTTTATCCCCCAATCTTTTCCTAATATGCCTTAATTCCGAGGACAAAGTAATGTGGGCTTTGTTTGGTAATGTCGGAGATACTACCGCAACAGCGGGTTACCTTATCCTCCGCATCATACCAGAATGAAGAATAATACACAAGAGGAATGAAAGTCTCCTTTTCTATTGGCGATGTGGGTTCGAAAGGATCCGACCTGTATGAGTAAATGTATTTATTTTCGCTCTCCCAAAAGATAGGCTTGAGTTTCAGGGAGGATGTGAAGCTGAGCGTATTCTCCCAACTGAAGCAGCAAAGGGCTAACGAATCTTTCTCTGAAGGGAGGAAACCGATAATCAGTTTATTGCCCCTTGCCTCAAAATAGTATGGGAATAAGAGACGAGGAGAGTTTTCGACTTCTTTTCCGTTCACAAATTCCCTGAAGTATATTTCCACATTCCGGCCTTTTATCGCACTGACATTGAAGCTGTATGCCTGGTAGCCTTTGGCTTTGAGCAACGGGATATAGTCGTTGATGGTCGACTCGTTCATTTTGATTTCCTGCGCCTGCCCCGCTACTGTAACGAGGGCGAGCAGGATGGTAAGGATGGTTTTCATGTTCATCGTTGGTTTCGTCATATTGTTATAATTCCACTCTTGTCACTGTCTGGTAACATTCCGCCGGCTGTGCCGAATCAGTTCCTGCCTTCCGTTCTTGAGAAGGTAAGAGGCGACGACGAGGACTTAAAGAAAGACTCACAGAGCCATTAAATACTCTTCGATGCTTTCGTGGCTGCCGATTGTCCATTCCACGACCTTTCCTTCCGGGTCTATCAGCACGTATGTGGGGGCGGCAATGATGCCATATCGCTCTGCCACGCTGTCTGTTCCCTCGGTGTCAATGACAAGTTTCCAAGGCAGTTTGTTCTTCTCGACGGCAGCTTTCCATTTGTCCTTAGTGTCGTGAAAGGCAACACCAAGGATCTCTAACTTGTCGCGATAGTGCTCGTAGAAAGCTTTCATGTCGGGAAAGGCAGCGATGCAGTTAACACACCATGAGCCCCAGAAGTCGAGCATGACGTATCGTCCGCGAAGCGACGACAGCGTCAGCTGTTTCCCATTGATGTCCTCCAGCGTAAAGTCCTTTGCCTCTTTCCCGATGGGACAGGCCTCGCGTGTCTTGGCGGTCATTTCGTCAAACTCCTTCATTCCAGCCACGTAAGCATCGTAGAGTTTCTTCATGTTGCCGTTTCTGGCGCGCTCAGACAAGGCAGAAAGACATTTCTTCCCATTTCCGACCCCCATGACATGACCTAACAAATAAACAGAACCGTCGCTGTCAGGATGACTCAGCACATAGCCCACCACGGTGCGGTTCTTGGCTTTTTGGTCGGTGATGCCTTGTACGACAGCCTCTGCCTCTCGTATCTGCCGGAACGTATCCGGCGATTTGCTGCAGAGAATGGTATCTATCGCCTGATAGCCATAATTGAGAACAATGGCCGTATCGGCTGTTTGTCCGGGTTCCTGTCCTTTCACGCTCTTCTGTTGCGCGTCCGCTCCTAACGATACAAGGGTGAGCAGGAGACTGCAAATGATGTTCTTGTTCATTGTTCGTTTGTGATGATTCGTTTGGCGCCGTAAATGTAATAAATATCCCTTGAGCAAACAAAAACCTGCTACACATTTTTACAAAGTAGGTTGTTTCCCCTTTTATATTTACGATGTTTTCACAGAAATATTACTTTTTTTATTGATGTGGTTTCAATTCATGGGAGTGATTATTGTTTCCACCCCCTCCCGAAGGAAAGCATTTGAAAGCATCAGAAAGTAGCACAATCTGCCTGATTATGAGGTCTTCCCCTTAAAATAAGTTGAAATTCATGTTGTTTTTTGGTTGTGTCGTAGTTTTTTAGTATTTTTGCATGATTTAAGCAAACATGATATGTCAGCAGTAATTATCAAGAAGGTAGAGAACAAGCGCGACTTGAAGACCTTCATCGAATTTCATTACGATTTGTATAAGGGCAACGCATACGACGTACCCAATCTGTATAGCGACGACATGAACACGCTGAGCCAGGATAAGAATGCGGCTTTCGAGTTCTGCGAGGCCGAGTATTATCTTGCCTATAAGGACGGAAAGGTGGTCGGACGCGTGGCAGCCATCATCAACCACCGTGCCAACGAGCGATGGGGCAATAGTGTTCGTTTCGGATGGCTCGACTTCATCGACGACATCGAGGTCAGCCGTGCCCTGTTCGATGCTGTTGAGACCTACGGAAAGAGCAAGGGAATGACACAGATGATCGGCCCGTTGGGCTTCACCGATTTCGATCCTGAGGGTATGCTTACCGAAGGTTTCGAGGAACTGGGCACCATGGCCACCATCTACAACTATCCTTATTATCCCCAGCACATGGAGCGTTTGGGCGGATTTGAGAAGGACAACGACTATGTGGAGTTTAAGATTTTCGTTCCGGAGGAGGTGCCTGAGAAGATGCGCAAGATTTCGGAGATGATCATGAAGCGCTACAATCTGAAGATCCGTACACTGACCAAGAAAGAAATCTTCGACGAGGGAATGGGCAAGAGAATCTTCGGACTGATCAACGACACATTCAAGGACCTCTATGGTTTCTCCCGTTTGTCGGAGAAGCAAATCGACCAGTATGTGGACATGTATCTGCCGTTTGCCGACCTGAACCTGATTCCCATTGTTGAGGACTGGAGCACCGACGAGCATAAGCTGGTAGGCGTAGGCATCACGATACCGTCGTTGTCGCGTGCGTTGCAGAAGTGCTGGCGCGGCCGGCTGTGGCCGTTTGGCTGGTGGCATGTGCTGCGTGCGCTGAAGTTCCATAAGACCAACATCGTCGACCTCGAGATGATTGGCGTGCTGCCCGAATACCGCTCGAAGGGCGTGAACGCGCTGATGTTCTATCACCTCATTCCCTGGTACAACAAGTATGGTATCGAGTGGGGCGAGAGTCAGGTTGAGATGGAGTCGAACGAGAATGTGCAGAGCCAGTGGTCGTATTTCCACACCGAGAATCATAAGCGTCGTCGCTGCTATAAGAAAGTGTTAACTGCAAAGTGATGGGTGTTGAAATATAGTGAAAGAGTGAATTTAATAGTATCATCAACAGAATGGCAGATAAAGAACAGAAGATAAAACCCCAATCATCAACTACCAATCCCCAATATTCAACACCCGAAACAGTTGAATACACCGACGATAACATACGCCATTTGTCGGACATGGAGCACATCCGTACGCGTCCGGGTATGTATATCGGTCGTTTGGGCGACGGCTCGCTGCCCGAGGACGGTATCTATGTGCTGCTGAAAGAGGTTATCGACAACTCGATTGACGAGTTTAAGATGAATGCCGGCAAGCGCATCGAGGTCGATGTTGACGAGAATCTGCGGGTAAGCGTGCGCGACTATGGCCGTGGCATCCCGCAAGGAAAGCTCGTCGAGGCCGTCAGTGTGCTGAACACGGGTGGTAAGTACGACTCGAAGGCGTTTAAGAAGAGTGTCGGTCTGAATGGTGTCGGTGTGAAAGCGGTGAATGCCTTGAGCCGTCATTTCGAGGTGAGGAGCTACCGCGAGGGAAAGGTGCGCACCTTAACCTTCGAGCGCGGCATCCTGCAAACCGACAAGACCGAGAAGAGCGGCGACGAGAACGGTACCTACATCTACTTTGAGCCGGACAACGACAAGACCCTTTTCAAGGAGTATCGGTTCCAGGACGACATTATCGAGACGATGCTCCGCAACTATACCTACCTCAACCAGGGCCTCACCATCATGTATAACGGCAAGCGCATAGTCAGCCGTAATGGTCTGCAGGACCTTCTGACGGACAATATGACCGTCGACGGGCTTTATCCTATCGTGCACATGAAGGGCGAGGACATCGAGATTGCGTTCACGCATACCAACCAATACGGTGAGGAGTATCACTCGTTCGTGAACGGACAGCATACCACCCAGGGCGGAACCCACCAGAGCGCGTTCAAGGAGCACATCGCCAGAACCATCAAGGAATACTTCGGGAAATACGAGTATGCCGACATCCGCAATGGTCTGGTGGCTGCCATCGCCATCAATGTGGAGGAGCCTGTGTTTGAGAGTCAGACTAAGATCAAGCTCGGAAGCACCCAGATGGCTCCCGAGGGAGAGTCGATCAACAAATATGTGGGCGACTTCATCAAGCGCGAGGTCGACAACTATCTGCATATCCATACCGAGGTTGCAGAGGTCATCGAGAACAAAGTCAAGGAGAGTGAGCGCGAGCGCAAGGCCATGGCTGGCATCACGAAACTGGCCCGTGAGCGTGCGAAAAAGGCCAACCTGCACAACAGGAAACTGCGCGACTGCCGCATTCACTACAGCGATACGAAGAACAACCGTAAGGAAGAGTCGTGCATCTTCATCACGGAGGGCGACTCGGCCAGCGGAAGCATCACCAAGAGCCGCGACGTAAACACCCAGGCGGTGTTCTCGCTGCGCGGTAAACCGCTCAACTCGTTCGGACTCACCAAGAAGATTGTCTACGAGAACGAGGAGTTCAACCTGCTGCAGGCGGCCCTCGATATCGAGGATGGACTGGACTCGCTGCGCTACAATAAGGTGATTGTGGCCACCGATGCCGATGTCGACGGCATGCACATCCGTCTGCTTATCATCACCTTCTTCCTGCAGTTCTTCCCTGACCTGATCAAGAAGGGGCATGTGTACGTGCTGCAGACGCCTCTTTTCCGCGTGAGAAACCGCCGTACGAAGATCAAGAGCAAGAAAGTGATTGCCGAGGAAGACACGCGCAAGGCAGAGCGGGGCGAGAAGAAAGGCGACTTCATCACGCGCTACTGTTATAGCGACGAGGAGCGCCTGAAAGCCATCGGCGAGCTCGGTCCCGACCCGGAAATCACCCGTTTCAAGGGTCTTGGTGAGATCAGTCCGGAGGAATTCTCGGGCTTTATAGGTCCGGATATGCGTCTGGAACAAGTAACCCTGCACAAAAACGACCAAGTACAAAAACTATTGGAATACTACATGGGTAAGAACACCATGGAGCGCCAGAATTTTATTATTGAGAACTTAGTAGTAGAAGAGGATCGTCCTGAGGAGGATGATAACGCATAACAAACAAATGAAAAGAACATCTTTTTTGGTCTTTGCACTCTCAGTGGTGCTTACCCTGTCCGCACAACTCCGTTTCAATTTGGGCAACAACAGTCCTGTCCGCAAGCTGCAGATAGCCGAAATGGCCATCAGCAACTTGTATGTCGACAGCGTCGACGAGTCGAAACTCGTGGAAGATGCCATCCGTGGCATGCTGAAAGAGCTCGACCCGCACTCCACCTATGCCACGCCCAAGGAGGTGAAAGCCATGAATGAGCCGCTGCAAGGCAACTTCGACGGTATTGGCGTGCAGTTTAATATGATTGAGGACACGCTGATTGTGATTCAGCCCGTGGTGAACGGACCATCCGAGAAGGTGGGCATCATGCCCGGCGACCGCATTATCGCTGTCAACGACACCGCCATTGCCGGTGTGAAAATGTCGAAAGAGGACATCATGAAACGCCTGCGCGGTAAGAAAGGCACGAAGGTAAAGCTGGGTGTTGTGCGCCGTGGCATTGCCGATGTGCTGACATTCATTGTCACCCGCGACAAGATTCCCGTGAAGTCGATCGACGCCGTCTATATGATTCGTCCCGGTGTTGGCTATATCCGTATCAGTAATTTCGGTGCGACCACCTACGATGAGTTCATGGAAGGCGTCCGCCAGTTGCAGGCGAAAGGCATGAAAGACCTGATGCTCGACCTGCAGGACAATGGCGGCGGCTACCTGCAGGCAGCCGTTCAGATTGCTGATGAGTTCCTGCAGAAGAACGACCTGATTGTATATACACAGGGACGCAGGCAGAGTCAGCGCGCCGAATACCGGGCCAACGGTCACGGAAAACTCATCGAGGGCAAGGTGGTTGTGCTCATCAATGAGTTCACTGCGTCGGCTGCAGAGATCGTTACCGGTGCCATCCAGGATCAGGATCGCGGCCAGGTTGTAGGCCGCCGCTCGTATGGCAAGGGTCTGGTTCAGCGTCCTATCGACCTTCCCGACGGCTCGATGATCCGCCTGACCATCGCTCATTACTACACCCCAGCGGGCCGTTGCATACAGAAGCCCTACAAGAAAGGTGACCTGCGAGACTACGAGATGGATCTTGACAACCGCCTGAAACACGGTGAGCTGACCAATCCCGACAGCATTCATTTTGCCGACTCTCTGAAGTGTTACACCCTGCGTCAACAGCGTGTTGTCTATGGCGGCGGCGGCATTATGCCCGACTTCTTCGTTCCCCTCGACACCCTTCAGTATACGAAATATCATCGTCAGCTGTCTGCCAAGAGCATCATCTTGAACGCAAGCCTGCGTTACATCGACGACAACCGCAAGCAGCTCAAGAGCCGTTATGCCACTTTCGAGCAGTTCAACAGTGGCTTCGAGGTGCCGCAAAAACTGGTTGACGGCATCATTGCCGAGGCAGAGAAGCAGAAGGTAAAACCCGTCGACGATGCCGAGTTGCAGCGCACGCTGCCTTATCTGAGGAACCAGCTGAAGGCTCTTGTGGCCCGCGATTTGTGGGATATGAGCGAGTATTATCAGGTGTCGAACGACCAAAACCACATCTACCGAAAAGGTCTTGAGGTGATTTTGCGATGAGGAAACAACTCTATTTCTGGATTGGGGCACTCGTATTAGGTGCCTTGTTGGGCATCTTGGGAATAGCGTGGCTCGACAAGCTGATGACCTTTGTGGCTACCGTCTACACCCGGCTGTTCCAATTGCTGGCGGTGCCGACCATCGTCCTGGCGGTCATCACCACACTCGCCTCGTTCGGAAGTCAGGGTCAGACACGCCGTATCTTCATTCGGACCGTCATCTATACGTTGCTGACCACTTTCTCGGCGGCTGCTGTAGGCCTGTTGTTGTATATAATCATTGCACCGGGCAACCTGCCTATGGCTGGGGATGCGGCTGCGGCAACGACAGAGACAGTTGCCGCCCAGCTGCAGACGAATGCTGCGCCGGTGAGCTATTACGACCATATCCTGTCGGTCATCCCGAATAATGTGATACGACCGTTCCTCGAAGGAAACGTGCTTTCGTTGTTGTTGCTGGCCGTTGCCATCGGTATCGGCATCTCGCGGCTGCCCCAGTCGGAGCGGAAAGACGTGTTGGTGCGTGGCATACAAGGGCTGCAGGAGCTGTTGTTCCTGCTCATCCGTTGCCTTATCTGGACGCTGCCGTTGGGCATTGTCGCCTTTTCCGCACAGTTGTCGGCACAGATGAGCGCGGGCATTGTGCTCGACTCGCTGGGCAAATACGTGGCGGTTATCATTGGAGGCAATATCATTCAGTTCTTCGTCGTATTGCCGTTGTTCCTCTTGTCGCGTGGTATCAATCCGCTGAAGGCGCTTGCCAGCATGTCGCCGGCGGTGCTCATGGCGCTTTTCACCAAGAGTTCCGCAGCCACCCTGCCCGTGACCATGGAGTCGGCAGAGGAGCGGATGGGCGTTTCTCCGCAAGTCTCACGGTTCGTGTTGCCTATCTGTACCACAGTGAACATGAACGGATGTGCCGCCTTCATTCTGGTGACATCGCTCTTTGTGATGCAGAACTCGGGCATGGAACTGTCGTGGACGACTATGCTCCTGTGGCTGTTCATCGCCGTCTTCTCAGCCATCGGCAATGCCGGTGTGCCCATGGGATGCTATTTCCTCACCCTCTCGCTCATGTCGGGCATTGGCTGCGAAGTGGGAATCATGGGTATCATCCTGCCCATCTTCATCGTTATCGACATGATTGAGACGGCCGAGAACGTGTGGAGCGACTCGTGTGTGTGCGCCATGACCGACCGCGATATGAAGAGAAAGCAGTAGTGACGGTCCATTTTCCTTGTTGCTTGCCATCTGAATCGGTTACTCCCGTTAACCGACAGTAATTCAATAAATTAGGCTGAAGCAGGGGAGTGTGGCATTAAAAAGTGCGAAAAAAACGTTTTTTATACGGTAAATTGCTGATTTGCAACTTTTTTTGCGTACCTTTGCACCCTCATTTTAGAATTATACGATTTGAAGACATTTGAAGAATTGGGCGTGAGCAGTGAGATTCGCCGCGCCATTGAGGAACTGGGCTTTGTCAATCCGATGCCCGTTCAGGAGGAAGTGATTCCCTTTTTGCTGGGTAATAAGAATGATGTAATCGCACTGGCACAGACAGGTACAGGCAAGACCGCCGCTTTTGGTATTCCCCTTTTACAACGTATTAACCCCGACGACCCGACCACTCAGGCACTGATCCTGAGTCCTACACGCGAGCTTTGTCTGCAAATAGCCGACGATCTGCGCGACTTTTCGAAATATATGACCGGCATTCGTGTCGTACCCGTGTATGGAGGTACCGACATCATGCAGCAAATCAAGGCACTGCGCAACGGTGCCCACATCATCGTGGCCACCCCAGGACGACTCATCGACCTGATGAACCGTGGCAAGGCCAAGATTGAGTCAGTCAGCAACGTGGTGCTCGACGAGGCCGACGAGATGCTTAACATGGGTTTCTCAGAGAGCATCAACGAGATTTTCGAGCACGTGCCCGAGGAGCGTAACACGCTGCTCTTCTCAGCGACAATGAGCAAGGAAATAGAGAAGATAGCGCTCAACTACCTGCACGACCACAAGGAAATCGTGATTGGCAGCCGCAACGAGGGCGCCGAGAACGTCAACCACGTCTACTATATGGTGAACGCCAAGGACAAATACCTGGCGCTGAAACGTATCGTCGACTTCTATCCGCGCATCTTTGCCATTATCTTCTGCCGTACGAAGATTGAGACACAGGAGATTGCCGACAAACTGATTAAGGATGGCTACAATGCCGAGGCTCTGCATGGCGACCTCTCCCAGCAGCAGCGCGACCTCACCATGCAGAAGTTCCGCCAGCATCTCACACAACTGCTCGTGGCTACCGACGTGGCTGCGCGCGGTCTCGACGTCGACGATCTGACGCACGTCATCAACTACGGACTGCCCGACGACATCGAGAACTACACCCACCGCTCAGGCCGTACAGGCCGTGCCGGCAAGAAAGGCACCAGTATTTCTATTGTACACACGCGCGAGCAGCATAAGATCCGTGCCATCGAGAAGGAGATTGGCAAGGACTTTGTCGAGGGAACCATGCCCGCCGCTGCCGAAATCTGTAAGAAGCAGCTCTACAAGGTGATGGACCAGATACTGAAGACCGACGTCGACGAGGAGCAGATTGCGCCTTTCATGCAGGATATCAGCCGTTTCTTCGAGTATATCGACAAAGAGGATATCATCAAGAAAATCGTATCGGTCGAGTTCGGTAAGTTCCTTGCCTATTACGCCGACGCTCCTGAAATCGAGAGACCTGTCTCCCGTAAGAAGGAAAAGGGGGAGCGTGGCAAAGAGAAAGGAGCACGCGGCAAGTCGGATGGCGGTGCTTCTCACGGTGTGCGGAAGGTTGAGCCGGGCTACCGCCGCTTGTTCATCAACCTGGGAAAGACCGACGGTTTCTATCCCGGCGAGGTGATGCAGTTCCTCAACAAACACGTGAAGGGACGTCAGGCGGTTGGACATATCGACCTGCTGAGCAAGTTCAGCTATATCGAGGTGCCCGAGGGCGACGCCAAGCGCGTCATGAAAGCACTCAACGGCGTGTTCTACAAGAATCGCGAGGTGCGCTGCAATGATGCCGATGAGGGCGGAAAAGGCCGTGCATCAGAGGCTCCAAAGGGCCGTAAGACCGAGCGGAAGAAAGGCCGCGGGCGCGATAGCCAGGACGTGAAATGGTACGACCAGTTTGTGAAAAAGGGAAAGAACGATTGGCGTGAGCTCATCAACAACAAGCCGTTGAAGCTGAAAGGTGAGGAGCCCGACTTCACAGAAGAAGGCTGGGCACGCCGGAAACCGAAGAGATAAAGCATGGAATGGTGCCAAGACGATTGTTTCGTTGGCGGCAGAGTGGCTTAAAGCCAACTCCAACTTCCCCAAGGTGGAGCGCAAGATGCTGTCAGAACAATCGCTCCGGCAGTTATTGATAAAGCAAGGAGCAAGAGACATGGTTACGCAACAGAACCTGATTCTCTTGCTCCTTGCTTTTTGTGTCTTGCCGTCGAGATGCCCTGTTCTGAGGAACGGCATGATGATGTCACCCCGCCGTCGAAACATAGTCATCTTCAATAAGGCACTTTTTCAGGTACAATGAATACTCTTTTGCCGTACAACTGATGGCTTGAGAAGGTACAAACGGGCATCTCTTGGAAACTATCACTCCAGTGATAGGATCCTCTCACTCCAGTGATAGATTGCTTTCACTCCAGTGATAGATTGCTTTCGCTATAGTGATAGACCGGAACGGCATCCTTTCATCGGCATCAACAGGGAAAGGATTTACAGTTGCAAAGATACAAAAAAATGGGCAGAAAAAAGAAAGAAAAAGCGGCTTTTTTTGAAAAAACTCAAGAGCGGAAAAGGCCTCGTATAAAGAAAAAATTCAAGGAAACGTAGGGAAGGAAACGTGAATAGTCTGCAACGCATCACTCGTTGCTGATAACTGGCGATATGCCTCAATCTCGTTTCATAAATTGTGAAAGAGTCTTAAAAAATAAGGTTCTGCGGTTCAACGTATCGGTTCTTGTTGTAACTTTATCTTCAATTACTGAAAAAACACTTAAACACACCTAAACAATAGCCATGGATAGAAGACAATTTATGAAATCGTTGGGAGCCGTGGGACTGTTCACCATCGTACCGAGAAAGGTGTTGGGCGGTAATGGGTTTATTGCGCCCAGCGACCAACTGACGAAAGCCATCATCGGCGTAGGTGGTATCGGGCGTTCGTCCACCCATTTCTCCTCGTCGGAGGCCTGCCGCCTGCTGGCAGTATGTGATGTAGACAAGAAGCATCTGGAGAGTGCCGTGGAGGGCGCGAAGACCAAACTGAAGGAAAATGTGAAAGCCTACGACGACTGGCGTGAGCTGATTCATCAGTCGGGCGCCGACATTATCCACATCGCCACGCCGCCCCATTGGCACGGTCTTATGGCGGTGGAAGCCGCCAAGGCAGGTAAGGACATCTGGTTGGAGAAGCCTATGACGCGCACCATCGGCGAGGGAAAGGCCGTGAAGGACGCCGTGCAGCGCTACGGTCGCATCCTGCGACTGAACACATGGTTCCGTTTCACAGATACGTTCTATGGACTCGGCACCCCCGTGAAGCCACTGAAGAAACTCATTCAGAGTGGTATGCTCGGCTGGCCGCTGAAGGTTACCGTCTCAGGAGCTACCGGCTTCACGTGGAAATTCTTCTGGGTAGGCAAGGACAACCTCACCCCTCAGGCTGTACCCTCAGAGCTGAACTACGATATGTGGCTCGGTCCGGCACCTTTTAAGCCCTACAATGCCCATCGTGTGCACCAGACTTTCCGAGGCTATTGGGACTACGATGGCGGTGGTCTGACCGATATGGGTCAGCACTATCTCGACCCTGTGCAGTATATGCTGGGCAAGGATAAGGAGTTCCCGGTGAAGGTGGAGATTGACGCTCCGCAGCAACACTACGATGCCGTGGGCATCTGGCATAAGATAACATACACCTATGCTGACGGTTGCCAGATCGTGCTCGAGGGCGAAGGCTATGAGAGCAAAGGCAAACTGGCGTATATCGAGGGCCCGAAGGGTAAGGTGTTCAAAGGCTTCGAATGCACCATTCCCGACGTGATGAACAAACTCAACGAACTGCCTGATCCCGAACCACAGCGCACCGACTTCCTCGAGTGTGTGCGAACCCGCCAGAAGTTCGCCCTCAACGAGGACAATGGTCACCACAGCTGCACCCTCGTGAATATGGGTGCCGTGGGTCTGCGCCTCGGACGCCGGGTGCTGAATTTCGACCCGAAGACACAGACATTTATTGGCGATGCTGCTGCCAACGCCCTCATCAACCAGCCCATGCGCGGCGAGTGGCGGTTATAGGAGCTGCATCCCCCAGCCCCTCGTCTTCTGAGAGGGGAGCGGGGAAGGAATAAGAGATATGAGTGATGAACAAATTTCAAAATGATTGAACAATGACACACATCAAATATATTATTGTATTGCTGGCGTTGCTGATGCCGTTCCAGGTGTCGGCACAGGATAGCCGCAACCGCGAAGTATCGACCATCATCGCCGACGGTTTGGCACAGTTGCCCGCCCAGAACCTCGAGGCACTGGAGCAGGTGATGAGCGAGATAGCAGGCACGGGTGCCGAGGGCATACAACAGCTGGCTGCCATGCTGGGACCCTCTGCCGAAGGTAAGAATGCTCCTTTCGAATATGCGATTGACGGTCTGACCAGCTATGTCACGGTGAAAGGTCGTGAGGCACAGTGTGCCGCCGTCAGGAAAGGCTTGGAGGCAGCCATCGCAAAGTGCAAGGATGAAGGCAATGCGGCTTTCCTTCGCTATCAGCTGAGCAAGCTCACTCCCGGCAGTCAGGAGGTACAGCAGGCTCCGGAAGACCTCACCACGATAGCACCGGCCTCGCGTGCCGTCGTCGAGTTCTGCGACAAGGCAGCCACGCTGCCTGTCAAGAAGAAGGCATCCTTGTTGTTGAAGACGCTTCAGAAGAGCAACGACCGCCAGTTGCGCGTCACAGCGCTCGGACTGGTGGATGCCGCCGTCATCGCACCGCTTGTCTGCAAGGCTTTCCCGAAACTGAAAGCCGACGCCCAGGCCGACGTTCTGCGCTGGTTGGGCAACAACCACGACATCGCCAACATAGGCACCGTGCTTCAGGCTGTCAACTCCGGCAACAACGAGATTGCCACCGCCGCCATTGAGGCAGCGGGAAAGATTGGCGGAAACGATGCCATGGGTGTCCTGATCAACGCCCTCGACGGTAATCATTCCGCTGCAGCCCACGATGCCCTCGCGGCCTTCAACGGCCATATCGGCGATGGCATCCTCGCAGCCCTGAAAGCCAAAGGTGCCGCAGCCTCGCCCGCCCTTGTGGCACTTGCCGGTGAACGGCATCTCACTGCCGCCTACGAACCGCTGACCGCCCTGCTCGGTAACGACCAGTTGCACGCCGCTGCAGCCAAGAGTCTTGCCGCCATCGTAGGGGAGAGTCAGTTTGGCGACCTGCTCTCGCGCTTCCGTCCTTATCCCGACCTCTTCTATGGTCTGCTTGCCCAGCGAGCCAACAAGGATGACCTGCAGCAGATTGTCGGTGCTGCCGCCACCAATGTTGAGGCCCGTAACGCCCTGCTGAAGGTGGCTACATCCGATGCCGTGGCTCCGCTCATGAGTCTGGCAGCCGCTGAGAAAAGCCCCCGGAATGCTGATGTACTGCTCGGTCGTGCCCTCACCCTCATCAAGGGTGCCAACTGGCCCAGCCTGCAAAAGTATCAGCTGCTCAAACAGGCTCTCGAGATGAAGCCTGGCATAACAGTGACCAATAATATTCTCTCGGCGCTCGGAACGCTGAACAACGAGCCTGCCCTGAACCTCGCGGCATCGTTTATGGATAAGAAACAGAACGAACTTGCCGCCGCCTATGCCGTGACCGACCTCATCGATAAGAACAAGCCTTTCCAGCGTGGTGCTCACGTACGCGATATGCTGCTCGCGGCACGCGACGTGTTCAAGGCCCATGCCGCAAATGCCGGTGCCAGCTATGCCGTCGATCAGGTGAATACCATCCTGCCAAAGATTGTCGACGACCCGAATGCCGCTACCGAGAAGATTACCAAGCTCTCGGCTGAGGAGGAGAAGGAAGGTTTCGAACTGCTCTTCGATGGTACGAACCTCGACAATTGGCAGGGCAACAAGACCGACTATGTGCCCATCGACGGTAACATCTACGTCAGTGCCCACTACGGAACAGAGGGCAATCTCTACACGACGAAGAAATACTCCGACTTTGTTTTCCGCTTTGAGTTCTGTTTCGTGCGTCCGGGAATCAATAATGGTGTAGGCATCCGCACCCGGGAAGGTGTCGACGCCGCCTACGAGGGTATGGAGATTCAGATACTTGACCACGACGATCCTATCTACAAAGGACTGCGTGACTACCAGCAGCACGGTTCCGTGTATGGCATCATCGTGCCTGAGCATGTCACCTTCGGCCCCTTGGGCACATGGAACACCGAGGAGATTCGTGCCGTGGGTGACCACATTACAGTCACCGTGAACGGCAAGGTCATCCTCGACGGCGATATCCGTAAGGCTTGTCAGGGACACAATATGGCCCCCGAGGAGGGCAAGCCCAATCCCTATACCGTCGACCACAAGAGCCATCCCGGTCTCTTCAACAAGGACGGTCTCATCTGTTTCTGCGGTCATGGCGAAGGACTGAAGTTGCGCAACATCCGCGTCCTCGACCTCTCCAATCAGAAGAAAGGCAAGACCAAAGCCCGCCGCAAGTGATTTCATGACACGCGCAAGTGGTTTCTTGCCCGACGAGGGAAACCACTACTTTTTTATAAAAAGAAATTACGGCTCCACCTGTTGGCGGAGCCGTAATGCTATTTTAGAATGATCATCGATGATGCTGGCTGTTGGTCCGTTATCAATACACAACAATCTTGCTGCCCTCCTGTTGCACATGAACCTTGCTCATGCGGTTAAGGGTGTTGATAACGGTCTCGATGCCACTGGTGCGGTCGGCCACGAAATGAATCTTGTAGTCGAGCAGGGAGGTATCGCGAAACTCCACCGACATATTGTAATTACGTCCGATGGCCCGCATGATGTCCTGCAACTGCACGTTATCGAAATAGAAATAACCGTCGCGCCATGAGGTAAACTGCTCGGTGTCAACCTGTGCGATGCTCAGACCGCCCTTGTCGTTGAAGCTTGCCTGTTCGCCCGGACTCAGTTTGGCATGATGCTTGTCGCTGTTGACCATCACACTGCCGGAGATCAGCGTCACCCTGTCGTCCCTGTTTCCGTATGCCCGCACGTTGAATTCGGTGCCAAGTACCATGGTCTGCATCGTGGGCGTGTTCACAATAAACGGATGCTCAGCGTCGGGAGCAACCTTGAAGTAGGCCTCGCCCTCCAGTTGTACAGCTCTCTCGTCGCCTGCAAAGCGGGTGGGGAAGATGAGCCGGCTGTCGGCATAGAGATAAACGTGGCTGCCGTCGGGCAGGTTGATGGTATAGCTCTCGCCCTTGGGAACGTTCACCGTGAGCACATCCTCAATCTCCATATCCTCGATGCTGGGTGTGAATTCCACCTGCTGCTCGGTCGTCTTCAGCACCACTTGTCCGCCACTCTTCTTTGTAATGGTGACGGGAGCCAGTTCCGCGTCGGCCTCATAGACCATCAACGGCTGGTCCTCGGCAATCGCCGGGTCTTTGTGCAGGAAGATAAAGCCTATCAGTGCCGCAGCGGCTGCAGCGGCAACGCCCCACCAGATGGCCATACGACGGTGGCTGCTAGGTTGATGCTGTTGCTCGAAAGCCTCATATTTCTTGTCCACGTCAATGCTGGCAGCCTGTTTCTGTGCCATCATCTTCATGGAGTGGATGTCGCGGCAATCCTGCAACAGCTCCTTATCGGCGCTCAGCTCTGCCAGCTGTTCGTCGGTAATATCAGTAGCATTCTCTACGATGTCGAGCGCTTTCTGCAGTTTTTCTTCTATATCGTTTTTATTCTCCATAGAGTGTATGCCTTTTTTTGAGATTCTATTTGTAATACAACGAAGTAGGAAAAAGGTTTCCGGTTTTTACACATTTTTAACAATAGAGTCTTTGATTTGCGCCAAGGCGCGTCTCATGATTTTCTTGACGTAGCTCAGCGTGATGTTCATTTCCTCGGCAATCTCACGGTATTTCTTGCCATTGGCATACATGCGGACAACCTCGTCGGCAGGTGGCTTCAGTTCGTTGATGGCCCTTTCGACCATTGCGTCGCGCTCGGTCTGCTCCACTAGTTCGTCGGGTTTCACGTATGTGGATGTAACGATAGTACAATAGTCAATATACTGTTGTCGCACATGCTCATGTCTGAGGAAGTTGATGCAGCGGTTGCGCACGCTGGTGAAGAGATATGCCTTGACTGTTTCGGGCCTGATCTGCTCCATTTTTAGCCACACATCCTCGTAGGCATCGTTCACGATGTCGTGGCATTCCTCTTCGTTGCGCAAAAACTGGCAGGCGAAAAGGAACAATTGCTCATAGTGTTGCTTAAACAGCCGTTCGAAAGCAAGCTTTCTCTCCATTATGATTCTTTTAAGGTATGTTGGCTTTAGTGAAGCGCATTGCAAAAATAACAAAAAAAGGATAATATTGAAACCTTTCTTGCATTAAAAATGACGGAAAACTACTTTTTTTGCACAAAAATGAGAAAAAGTGCTTTTTTTTGTGAACCTTTTTTAAAGTTGGTTGTATTATAGATAAAGTAAATCATTCATTAACCAAAACAATACCGTATGAGAAAGACCCGATTATTCATCTTTCTGCTTGCTTGTCTGATAGCCATCCCGATGGCCGCTCAGACAGGAAAAGTAACGATGACTTTCAAGAACGAGAGTCTGCCATCTGTATTCAAGCGGCTGGAAAAGGCCACTGACTACAAGTTTTTGTTCGCCTACGAAGACGTGGGCAAGTTTACCGTTAATGGTGAAGTGAAGAACGCCACCATCCAGCAGGCCATGGACTATGTGCTGCGCGACAAGCCCCTCTCTTATACCATTGAGGGAAAAATCGTGAACGTACAGTCGGCCAACGAAAAGAAGAGCGGTCGCATGCGTACCATTAAAGGATACGTGCGCGATGAGGCCGGCGAGCCGCTGATGGGTGTACCCGTGTGCATCGGCGAGACCCGCGTGTGCACCGTGACCGACGCCGACGGTTTCTACACCTTCAAGATTCCTGTAGAGCGCACCGTGTTGAAGTTCTCGTATGTGGGAATGGACAACAAATACGAGGCCGTTTTGCAGGGAACGTCCGACATTGAGCGCAACATCGTGATGTCGTCGACCACACAACTGAAGGACGTGGTGGTCACCGGTATCTTCAACCGTAAGAAAGAGAGCTTCACCGGTTCGGCAGCCACTTATAATAAGGATGACCTCATCCAGATGGGTTCGAGCAATGTGCTGCAGTCGTTGAAAACCCTCGACCCGGCCTTCGCCATCATCGAGGACACCCAGTTCGGTAGCGACCCCAACCGTCTGCCTAACATGGAGATCCGTGGTAAGTCCAGTATGCTCGGTCAGCGTGATGAGTTAGCCACCGACCCCAACCAGCCTTTGTTCATCCTCGACGGTTTCGAGAGTTCGCTCCAAGCCATCAACGACCTCGATATCAACCGTATCGAGAGTATCACCATTTTGAAGGACGCCGCCTCCACCGCTATCTACGGTTCGAAGGCTGCCAACGGTGTCGTGGTTGTGGAGACCGTGAAGCCCAAGGCAGGACAGCTGCAGGTGAGCTATACCGGTAACTTCAACGTGACGGTGCCCGACCTCAGTTCTTATGACATGATGGACGCTACCGAGAAGACAGAGTTTGAGCGTCTGTCAGGGCGTTATGATCCGAGTATCGTGGAGACACCCTATCAGACAGAGACCGAGATCAATCTCACGGAGTCTTATTATGAGCGTCTGCGATCTATTGCCCAGGGTGTGAATACCGACTGGCTGGCACAGCCTGTCCGCGTGGGTGTCAACCAGAAGCACTCTCTCTATGTGCAGGGTGGTTCAGAGACTTTCATGTTCGGCATCGGTGGAATGTACAATGGTAATACCGGTGTGATGAAGGGTTCCGACCGTGAAGTGTTCGGTGGCAACCTCGACATGATTTACCGTGTAAAGAAATTCCAGTTCTCTAATAAGTTCTCACTCAGCAATGCCAGCTACAATAATCCGTTGGTGGC